>JAESFZ010000111.1_pt1 | contig 186242 bp, 178 predicted proteins | sample 9269561 | NCBI WGS metagenome assembly JAESFZ01 (sample SAMN14515552, study PRJNA621657) | algae metagenome | isolation source: Tildeniella nuda ZEHNDER 1965/U140 and co-occurring heterotrophs from wet... | place: Switzerland: Stansstaad, Zurih | collected 1965-01-01 | reverse complement strand
CCCGCTGGGATGGGGAGGTGGCAGACGCCGCAGGCGGCTGACGGAGGGGTGATGCTCCGGGAGCCGATTACCCCTCCGTCACCGCTGCGCGGTGCCACCTCCCCATTCGCGGAGCGAACGGGGAGGGACGTGCGCCTGCGATGCAATTCGGCAACGCCTTCAAATTGTAAATCTATTGTAACGCGCGCTTCATCCACCCGTCGCCTCTGCGTCACGCATTGGTGCCACGGGCAAGGCCTCTCTCATGCAACAGGGAAGCCAGAACATGAACCGCACCACCCTCTCGCGCGTCTCGCTCGTCGCGGTCGCCACCATCCTCGCCGCCGCCCCGCAGACCGCTTTCGCGCAGGACGCCGAAGCCCCGGCGGACAGCGACACCGCCTCGGGCAACGAGATTATCGTCACCACCCAGAAGATCGAACAGCGCGCGGTCGATGTGCCGATCACCATCACTGCCACCACCGGCGAGCGGATCCGCGATCTCGGCATCACCGATTTGGATGAGCTTTCAAGCTACGTCCCCGGCCTGCTGATTCAGGAGCAGAGCGCCAACAACCCCGGCATCGTGATTCGCGGCATCACCTCGGATAGCGGCTCGGCCCAGCAAGGCCCGCGCGTCACGCTCTATTACAACGGCGTCGATATCTCGCGCTCGCGCGGCAGCTATCAGGCGATCTACGATCTGGAACGCGTCGAAGTGATCAAAGGCCCGCAGGCGACCCTGTTCGGCACCGCCAGCGCCGTAGGTGCGATCAGCATCGTCTCGGCCCGTCCGCGTGAAGGCTTCTCGGCCGAGGTGCGCGGCGGCTATGGTAACTTCAACCAGACCCTGCTGGGCGGCTTCGTCAATGTCGGCAGCGACACGCTGGCCTTCCGCTTGGCGGGCGAATGGCGCACGCGCGATGGCTATGTTGAGAACCTTTCCCCCAATCAGGAGGAAGAACTCTACGCACAGGACCAGCTCGGCCTGCGCGCCTCGCTGCGCTGGCGCCCGACCGAGGATCTGACGGTCGACCTCGTCGGCACCTATGACCAGCAGCGCAATGGCGGAACGCCGTTCATCTCGGGCCGCTTCCCGGCCTTCACCGGCGCGCCGGGCGGGTCGGCCAATGCCTTCCGCGACGCCAACCTCGGCGGCAATCCGGCGGGCGCAGCGGCGCTGGGCGATGACCAGCTCGGCCTCAACCGTGAGGTTTACGACATCAACCTCACCATCGACCACCAGTTCGACACCGACTGGAGCTTCACCACGGTCAACGGCTACCGCAAGTTCGACAGCGCCGAAGTGTTCGACGCCGACGGCAGCGCCGCGCCCTTCCTCGAATTCGCCGAGATCGCAGATGGCTGGCAGGTCAGCCACGAAGGCCGCTTCACCTACACCGGCACCAAGCTGCGTTCGAGCTTCGGCTGGAATGCCTTCATCGAGGACGGCCGCCAGAACGTGCCCTTCGCCACCGAGGAAGGCACCTTCCTTCAGTGCCTCTCCTCGCTGTTCGGTGCGCCGCTGGTGCCGGGCATCGCCTGCGTCGCGCCCAACGGCTCGGTTCCGGCGAGCGGCGTGACCGCGATCCTCACCGGCGGCGCAGCGACTGCGATCCCCTACACCTCGGTGTTCGAGAATCAGGGCCGCAACGAAGCCTATTCGCTGTTTGCAGACGCAACCTGGATCCCGTTCGAAAGTCTTGAGCTGACCGCGGGCATCCGCTGGCTGACCGAATATCGCGGCTCGGAATTCTTCGCCCGCGTGCCCAACAGCCAGATCAGCCGTGCGGCGCTGATCCCCGGTCAGATCGACACCGGCGGTCGGACCTTCTCGGCAGACAAGTGGTTCCAGGCATGGCTGCCGCGCGTCAACGCGCTCTACCGCATCAGCGATGACGTGAATGTCTTTGCCACCATCTCCAAGGGTCGCCGTTCGCCAGTGGTGCAGGTCGCCGCCGCGCGCAGCGGCGGGCGTTCGGTGCCCAACGTCCAGACCATCGCCGAGGAAACCGTCTGGAACTACGAAGGCGGGATCAAGCTGGCGACTGGCCGCGTCTCGGGATCGATCGGGGTCTATTATCAGGTCTATAACGACTTCCAGGTCTCGGTCGCGCAGCTTGATGCCAACGGCAACCCGACCGGCGCCTTCGTCACGCAGAGCGCGGGCAAGGCCTCGAACCTCGGGGTTGAGGCGGAGCTGGCAGTGGACGTCACCGACTGGCTCAATGTGTTCGGCAATGTCGGCTATATCGACGGCGGAATTGATGAGGACGGCGCGTTCTCGCCCGCGTTCTCGGGCGCGCGGTTCCGGTTGCAGCCGGAGATTCAGGCCGCGGGCGGCTTCACGGTCGATTACGAATTCGGCAACGGGATGCGCTTCTTCGCCACGCCGAGCGTGACGCACCGCAGCCGGATATTCTTCGAAGTGCCGAACAATCCGCTGATCGCGCAGGAAGCGGTGACGCTGGTGAACGCGCGCGCCGGGCTCAGCTTTGCCGATGAGCGGTACGAGATCGCCGGCTTCATCCGCAACGCCTTCAACGAAGACTATCTGCTGGATGCGGGCAACACCGGGGGGGCATTCGGCATCCCGACCTTCATCCCGGCCGAACCGCAGTTCTACGGGGTGGAAGTGACCGCGAAGTTCTGAAGCCGCCCTAACGGGACATGATGGCGGGCGGGGGAAGCGATTCCTCCGCCCGCTGCGCGTCACGCTCAGCGATTTCGGTGGGGGTGAGCGGACGGAAGCGGATGCCGATGGGCGTGAAGCTGCCATCGTCGCGCTGGCGGATGGTCACGATGCCGCGCTGGTCGCCGTTGCGGAGTTGTTCCTCAAGCTGGGCGGCGCGGTCCTGCCCGAGATAGAGGCGGCCGGTCATCAGCGCATAGATGCCGTAGACCCCGTTACCATCGGTGGTGATCGGATGGGTGCACGCAGCCGCATCCCCTGCCGCGACCACGGCATCAAGGCGCGGGGGCTTTCCGGCCAGACACAATGCTTCGGGCCGCTGGTCGAGCTCTCTGGCATCGAACCCCGGCCAATCGTAACTAAACTCGACATAGTGCCCGCGCAGGTAATCGCGCGGGTCGTAGCCTTGGATCGGCACCTCCCATTCGGTGCCCTGATGGTAGGTGCGGTCACTCTGCGCCCAGAGCGCGCCGAGGCCGAGCACGGGGATAACGACAGCGGCAAGGCGGATCAGGCGGTTCATGCGCCGGGCTCCTCACGCGGGGCGAAGCGCTTGGACACCCGCACCGCGACCCATGCGACGCCGAGGATCATCACCCCCGACAGGATCAGCCCGAAGCCGCTCGTCAGCAGATCGCCCGCCAGCTCGAAACTGAGGATGATGAGCCTGAGCGCAATCACGCCGACGCTCAGCTGGAAGACCCCTCGCCATTGCGCCGCCAGCGCGGCGGCGGCGATCCCCGCCCACAACGCCATGAACAGCAGCGCGGCGGGGACGGTGAAATCGTTGCAGGCATAGGCGAACACGAGAACGCCTCCGGCCCCGGCGATGATCGCGCCCGCCATCCGGCCCGACACCGTCGGCCGTGCCAGCAGCACGCCAAGCCCGGCAAGCACCAGCACTCCGCCGCTCACCGCCATGCTCGCCCATTCGCGGAGCAGCGCGGTTTCGCCAAAGGCGTTCGCGCTGGCGATGGCGCAGGCCAGTGACGCTCCGGCCACGGCATAGGCGAGCGCCAGCTGCTCCAGCCGCCGCCAGAAATCCGGGCGATCACTGCGCGCGCGCAAGGCGGCGGCAACCGGCGCGAAGGCAACCGGGCAAGCGATGACGAAGGCAAGCCACATCAGCCAACCGAGCCCCGGATCGCGCACCGCGCCATAGCCGGTCATCCCAGTGGCATATTCCCAAGCCGTCCACACGCTTCCGCCCAGCACTGCCAACGCCGCAGGCCAGCTGCGCCCCATCAGCAGCAACAGGGGCGCGAACAGCGCCAGCCACACGGCCAGCGGCTGCCACAGCGGCGAGGAGGTTTGATAGACCTGCACGAGATGGCCGAAGAAGGTGAGGCCCAGCGCCGCAGTGACAAACACCAGCGCCTCCGCCGCCCAGGGGGAGCGCTCCGCCAGCCGCTGCTCGCGCAGGAACAGCGCCGCCAGCATCCCGGCAATCAGCGCGAAGTGGACCGACAGCCGCACCAGACCGGGAATATCTTCCCAGTTGGCCGCAATGACCGACACCAGCCCCAACCCGATCGCCAGCGCGCCGATCCCGAACACCGCCCACAGCACCAGCGGGCGGGCGTGCTCGGTCTCATAGGCCAGCAGCCGATCGCGCGTGGCCGCGTCGATCAGGCCGGCCTCATGCCATTGGACGATCTTGCGCGCACTCATCGCGCCACGCTACCCGCTTGCCCGCTGCCGGGCAATCGGCGCGGCTATTTGGCTTCGAGTTCGGCCTTGGTCAGCAGAACCATGTTCTGCACCTTGGCGGCGTTGGCCGTCATCGCTTCGTCCGGCATCGCAACCATCCCGATCCGCGCGAGCGGGCCGGTCTTGCCCCAGCTCTTGACCCATTCCTTCATGAAGTCCTCAAGCCCCGGGATCGCGCGCATGTGCTCTTTCTTCACATAGACGAACAGCGGGCGCGCACCGGGATATTTGAAGCTGGCGATGTTGTCGTAGGTCGGATCGACCCCGTCCATCGGCAGGCCCTGCACCCGGTCGGCGTTTTCTTCCATGTAGGAATAGCCGAACACGCCCACGGCGCGCGGATTGCCGACGATCTTCTGGACGATGAGGTTGTCCTGCTCGCCCTGATCGACATAGCCGCCATCATCGCGCACTTCGGTGCAGATCTTGCGGTATTCGTCCTCGTTGCTGTCCTTGAGCGCCTTCATCGCCGGATCGGTCTTGCAACCGACTTCCATCACCAGTTCCTTCAGCGCATCGCGCGTACCGGAGGTGCTGGGCGGGCCGTAAACGAGGATCGGATCGGCGGGCAGCGCCGGATCGACATCCTTCCAGGTCTTGGCGGTCTGCGGCTTGCCATAAGGCTGCGCGGCGAGCGCTTCATAGATCGTCTTGGGCGACAGGTTGAGCATGATCCCGCCCTTTGCCGAGGCAAAGGCGATACCGTCCAGGCCGACTTGCAGTTCGATGATCTCGTCGACCTTGTTCGACGCGCAGCTATCGAACTCCGACGGCTTCATCCGGCGCGAGGCGTTGACCATGTCAGGTGTGTTGGGGCCGAGCCCGGAACAGAACAGCTGGATGCCGTTCCCCGTCCCGGTCGATTCAATCAGAGGTGAGCGCTTGTCGGGGAACGACCGGGCGAAATTCTCCGCCACCAGCTTGGCAAAGGGATAAACGGTTGAAGACCCAACCGCGTGGACCGACTGATTGGCCGAACCGTCGCCGCTGTCGCAGGCGGTCAGGGTTGCAGCACCCAGCGCCAACAAGCCGCCGACCTTGAAGAACTTCGTAATAGAATGTGCCATGATTATTCCCGATGGGGTCGGATCGAACCCCTGCCCAAACGGCGCGTCAAGCCGCGCCCCGATCCGCCCCTAGGCGGACTTCATGACAAGCTTGTGACTATTTTTTGGCCGCGGATTGCGAAGCTGAATCTTTTGAACACAGCAGTATGGGCAACTGAACGCAACTGCATGAGAACGCGCCACATTCCATCCATAATGGAGGTTTCTCGCTTAACAGCATCGTAACAGCTTGCATAGTATGACCCGCCGTATGGCACTCACGCGCCTCCTGTTCCGTTACGTCTTCGTCGCTGCGCTCCTCGCGCTGCTGGCGGCGCGTCCGGCTGCGGCGGATGATCATACTGTCCCAACCTTCGCTGCGGCCTGCCATGCCGTAACCGGCGTAGAGGTCACAGCGCGCGAGATGCAGGCGCGCGGGCCATGGGTTTGCACCAACCAATCATGGCGGTCCGATGTGCCGGTGGTCTGGCTCCGGTTCGAGGCGGCAAGCTGGCAAGGCGACAAGCTCCCGCGGCAGTTCTTCTCCCGCATTGCCCGGTTCACATCGATCACCTTCCACGCCATCGACGCCGATGGCGAGAGCCGCGTCACGCGCCTGACGCAGGCCGATGGCGTGCCGTTCCCCGCCGGCCCGGTGTTCCAGCTCCCCCTGCCCGAGATTACGGCCGAGACGACTGTGCTGCTGGCCCGGATCGAAGCCCCGCACTCGGTCCCGCTGCTGACCGAGGCGCGCATCACCCATGATCCGGGCAAGGCCGAATGGTCGCAGACCGAAATGATGCTGCTGGCCTTCGTGGTCGGAATGCTGGTGCTGCCGCTATTGTTCGACATCAGCTTCTTCCTGGTGCTGCGCGAACGCTTCGTTGTGCTCCATGCCGCAATGGTCAGCGCAATGATGGTCTATGTGGTGACGGCGGGCGGGTTGGCTTCGGCCTTCGTGACGCTGCCGATTGCTGTCCTCGCCGTGGTTTCGCCGCTGTCCTACGCCATTGGCGCAGGGCTATCGATGCTGTTCCTTGCGACCTTCCTGGAACGCGGGGCGCAGTCGCGGGTGATGCGCACCCTGACGATCGCGACCGGCTGGTTCACCATGATCGCGCCCGGGTTCTTCGCCCTCCAGCTCGATGCGACCCAGCCGTTCGACGACCGCGGCTATTTCATCACCTTCATCCCCTGCATCCTCGTGATCAGCGTGGCGGTGATCGAGGCCGTGCTGCGCGGCAGCCGCTCGGCACGCTATATTGCCGCCGCGTGGATGCCGATCATCATCGCCTCGATCGAACGTCTGTTGCGCGGCTTTGGCTGGCACGTCGGCCCCTCCAGCCTCGACCAGATGATCTATGTCGCGATCGGGATCGAAGTGGTGGTGATCAGCCTTGCCATTGCGGACCGCTTCCTTGCCCTGCGGCGCGAGCGCGATGCGGCGCTGACCGAAGCGAAGATGCTGGAACAGATCTCGACCCGCGATTCGCTGACGGGCCTGATGAACCGCCGCGCCATCGAAGCGCGTTTCAACGACCTGGTGGCACAAGGCTTCGATACCTTCGCGCTGGTCGATCTCGACCGGTTCAAGGCGATCAACGATCTTCACGGCCACCAGGTTGGCGATGCCGCCCTGATCGCCTGCGCCAGCGCGATCCGCGCGACCGGGGACCGGGATTCGATCGCGGTGCGGCTGGGGGGTGAAGAGTTCGTGGTGCTGCTGCGCGGTCCACGCTCGCTCGAACGGGCCGAGGCGCTGCGACAGGCGATTCCGATGCGGATTGCCAAGGAAGTGCCCGGGCTCGACCTGCCGGTCACCGCCAGCATGGGCGTGATCGTGATGGCCGAAGCCACCCGCCACAAGATGGCCTTCGCCGAATTCTACGCCCGCGCCGACTCGTTGATGTACGAAGCCAAGGCTTCGGGGCGCAACCGGCTCGCCTATGAACGCCTGACGGTGTTCACCAGCGCCCCGCCGGAGCGCGGTCGGGAACGGGTGGCTTAGCCACTCGCTACGTTCGCCCTGAGCCTGTCGAAGGGCCGCACTTTCTTGAGTTTCCATCGCTTGCCGCAGAAGCGAAGGGCAGTCCTTCGACAGGCTCAGGACGAACGGGGTTGATTAGTCGTCCGCAAACGGCGCCAGCACTTCGGGCCGCACCCGCGCCAGCCGTCCGGTGGTGCGGTCGAGCATCGCCCAGGTGGTGCTTGCGCTGACGAGGCGCTTGCCTGCGCTATCGGCAAACTCCACCCGTCGGAGTGATTTCGCGCCCATCGCGGGGCCTTCAATCCAGGTCATCGCGGTCACGGTCTCGCCTTCGGACACGTTGCCGCGATAATCGATCTCGTGCCGCACCACGACCCAGAAGAACGCCGCGCGATCCTCGGGCCGCGCGACCGCGTCCCAATGCGCTGTCGCCATGTCCTGAATCCACTGCACCCACACGGTGTTATTGACGTGGCCGAGCTCGTCGATGTGCGACGGCTCGGCAACGAAACTGCGGGTGAAGCGGTTGGGGCCGGTCATTCGCCCTCGGACTTGGGCGCCATCCCCATCTGCCACAGGATGAAGGCGAACTCCTCCGCCGTCTCCTTGAGGCTGTTCCAGCGGCCCGATTGACCGCCGTGGCCTGCGCCCATGTTGGTCTTCATCAGCAGCAGGTTGTCGTCGGTCTTGAGCTCGCGCAGCTTGGCGACCCACTTGGCCGGTTCCCAATAGGTCACGCGCGGGTCGTTCAGCCCCGCCGTGACCAGCATCGGCGGGTATTCCTGCGCGACCACCTGATCATAGGGCGAATAGGACAGCATATAGGCGAAGGACGCCTTGGACGTGATCGGGTTGCCCCATTCCTGCCATTCGCCCGGGGTGAGCGGCAGCTTTTCGTTGAGCATCGTGTTGAGCACGTCGACAAACGGCACGTGCGCGACAATCGCGCCGTACTGCTTGGGGTCCTGATTGATGATCGCGCCCATCAGCTCGCCGCCGGCCGAACCGCCGCTGGCGGTCACCATGCCCTCGGCGGTGTAGCCCTTGGCGATCAGGCCTCGGCCCGCATCGACGAAATCGTTGAAGGTGTTGGTCCGCTCGAACATCTTGCCTTGCAGATACCAGCGCCGCCCGAGATCGTCCCCGCCGCGGATATGCGCAATGGCATAGGCAAAGCCGCGATCCACAAGGCTGAGACGCGAGGTCGAAAAGCCCGGCGGGATGGCATAGCCATAGGCGCCATAGGCATAGAGGTGCAGCGGCCCCGGTCCTTCGATCCCCGCCTTCTTGAGGATTTCCGCGCGGTCCTTGCGCATCACGATGCTGACCGGCACCATCGTCCCGTCCCGCGCCTGCACGGTCACACGTTCGGTGGTGTAGAGCGATGCGTCATAGCCGCTGGGGATTTCCTGCGTCTTGAGCGTCTCCAGCTTGGCCGTCTTGACGTCGTAATCATAGACCGTGCTCGGCGTGACCATGCTCTGGTAGGACAGCCGCAGCTTGGTCATGTCATATTCGGGGTTGTTGGAGAGACCCGCCGTGTAGCTCGCTTCCGGGAAGGCGATCGGGGTGATCTTGGCCGGATCGGCATACTGGCGCAGCTCGATCTGATCGAGGCCGTTCTTGCGCCCTTCGGTGACGAAGAAGTCCTTGAACAGATCAAAGCCGGTCAGATAGAATTCGTCCGAGCCCGCGATCACCGTCTGCCAGTCACCCGGCGCATCGAGCTTGGCCTTGGCGAGACGGAAGTTGATGTGTTCGTCATTGGTCCACACCCACAGCTCGCCGTCACGCACGTCGACCGAATATTCCACGCCCTTCTTGCGCGCCTTCACCAGAATGGGCTCGGCAGTGGGGTTGGCGGCGGGGACGAGGCGCACTTCGCTCGTCTCATTGTCGCCGGTGGCGATGATCAGCCAGTCTTCCTGCGCCGTCAGCCCGGTGCCGACGCCAAAGCTCTGGTCTTCTTCCTTGTAGAGCGTAACGTCGCTCTCCGCAGGCGTGCCGATCACGTGCAGCTTGGCTTCGAGCGTGCGCCACTCCTCGGTCGAGGGGCCGTAGACCAGCGCCGTGTCATTCGCGACCCACACCATATCGCCGCGCAGGTTTTCCAGCACATCGGGCAGCAGCTCGCCGGTCTGCAAATCCTTGATCCGCCCGGTGTAACGCTCGGACCCGTTGGTGTCGGTCGAAAAGGCGAGATAGCGCTGGTTCTGGCTGATCGAAGCCGCACCAAGGCGGAAATATTCCTGCCCTTCGGCGAGCTGGTTCTCATCAATCAGCAGCTCCGCCTCACCGCCCGCAACGGGCTTGCGCCAATGCTTGCGATACTGCGCGCCTTCCTCGAACTCGGACCAGTAGAGGTAATCGCCATCCTTCTGCGGGACGGTGCTGTCGTCTTCCTTGATCCGCGCGCGCATCTCGGTGAACAGCGCTTCGGTCAAGGCCGACTGACCCGCCATCTTCGCTTCGAAATAGGCGTTCTCGGCCTTGACGTGGTTCAGGACATCCTCGTCATCCACCACCGGGTAAGACTTGTCATACAGCCAGTCATAGGGGTCTTCGATGGTGATCCCGTGATGCGTGTAGGTATGCGGGCGCTTTGCGGCGACGGGCGGTGTGATGTCGGTACTGGCGGCAGTGGAAGCGGCGGATGACGTGGTCACGCGGGACTGTTCCTCTCGGGTGGTGGTGTTCGCGGCGGCTGGCACACAAGTGGTGGCCGCAAGGGCTGTGGCAAGAGCAAGGCGGCTGATCGGGCGGGTCATGGTTGGTCGTCCCCTATGGCAGGCGGCCAGCGTGCATCCGGGTGGAAAGACGCGGGTTTTGGGCCTATGTTGGCGGTTCTAGTGATACATTCCTGCGCGGCAAGTACCCCGCGCGATAAGCCGAGGATCGACGAAATGCTGATGCAGACCCATGAAGCCCGCTTGGCCGCGCTGCGCGAGGAATTGAAGCGCCGCGGCGTGGATGGGTTCATCGTGCCGATCAGCGATGAGCATATGAGCGAATATGTCGGCGAATATGCCCAGCGCTTGGGCTGGCTGACCGGGTTCGGCGGCTCGGCCGGGTTTGCGGCGGTGACGCTGGATCACGCGGCGATCTTCGTGGACGGGCGCTACACCGTGCAGGTGCGCGAGCAGGTCGACGGGCAATTGTTCGATTACAAGAGCGTGCCCGCCGAAAGCCTTGCCGGGTGGCTGGCCGAAGTGTGCGAGGATGGCGCGCGCATCGCCTATGACCCGTGGCTCCACACCTGGGCCTGGGTCGAAGCGCTGGAAAAGCAGGTGAACCCCAAGGGCGTCACGCTCATCCCGCTCGCCAGCAACCCGATCGACGCGGTGTGGGCCGATCGTCCGGAGCCCTCTGCGGCGGTGGCGACGGTCCATGACGAAACGCTCGCCGGGCGCTCTTCGGCGGACAAGCGTGCGGCGGTGGCCGATTGGCTGGTCAAGGAAGGCCATGATGCCGTGGTGATCCCGGCGCTCGATTCGGTCGCATGGCTGCTCAATATTCGCGGCGCGGACGTGTCGCACACCCCCGTCGCCCTGTCCTATGTCATCGCCCGCAAGGATGGCAGCGCCGAACTGTTCATCGCGCCCGAGAAGGTGACGCCGGAACTGACCCGCCACCTCGGCAACGCGGTGACGATCCGTGATCGGGGCGCGTTCGAGGGGGCCTTGAGCGAATATGCGGGCAAGAGCGTCGCGCTCGATCCCGATTTCGCCGTGGTCGGCATCGCGCAGGCCCTGCGCGCGGGCGGCGCCAAGTTCGCCTTCAAGCAGGACCCGACGATCCTCGCCAAGGCGATCAAGAACCCGGCCGAACAGGCGGGCCAGCGCGATGCGCAGGCGCGGGACGGGGCGGCAGTTTCGCGGTTTTTACGCTGGCTTGAGATCGAAGCGCCCAAGGGGGGCGTGGACGAACTTGCTGCCGCCGCACGCCTGCAAGCCTTCCGCGAGGAAGACCCCGGCCTCAGCGATTTGAGCTTTGACACCATCTCCGCCGCTGCGGGGCACGCCGCCCTGCCGCATTACAAGGTGGACGAGGACAGCAATATCCCGATCCCGCCGTCGTCGATCTATCTGGTCGATTCGGGCGGGCAGTATCCCGGCGGCACCACCGACATCACCCGCACGGTGTGGGTCGGCCCCGGTGAGCCTTCCGCCGAAATGCGCGACCGCAACACGCGGGTATTGAAGGGCCACATCCAGCTCGCCCGCGCGGTGTTCCCACAAGGCACCTGCGGCGGCCAGCTCGATGTGCTGGCGCGGCAATATCTCTGGGAAGCGGGCGTCGATTACGCCCACGGCACCGGGCACGGCGTGGGCAGTGTGCTCGCCGTGCATGAAGGCCCGCAGCGCATCGCCAAGCCTTCGGGCGGGCAGGCGGGCACCGGGCAGGAACTGTTCGCGGGCATGATCCTCTCCAACGAGCCGGGCTATTACAAGCCGGGCGCCTTCGGCATCCGAATCGAGAACCTCGTGCTGGTAGAGGAGCGCGCAATTGAAGGCATGGAGGGCCGCTATCTCGGGTTCGAGACGCTGACCTTCGTCCCGCTGGATCGCAAGCTGATCGACAAGGCGCTGCTGACGGCCGAGGAAATTGCGTGGGTGGATGCCTATCACGCACAGGTTCGCGCGCTGCTTTCGCCGAGGCTCGAGGGCGAGGACTTGGCGTGGGTGGAGCGGGAGACCCAACCTCTCTGAACCTCTACGCCTCCCCGGCCCTGACCCGGGGCCCCGCTGCTTTCTTCATCGCAATCCGCTGAAAGAAAAGCGGGGCCCCGGGTCAAGCCCGGGGAGGCGAAGTTGTGCGCTTGAAGCACCTCCAATGTTCCTGTAATGTTCCTCCATCGATTCGCATCACATGGGAGGAAACACGATGATCGGCTACGTCACCTTGGGCACCAATGATCTGCCGCGCGCGGCGGCGTTTTATGACGCGTTGGCCGCGCATTTCGGGGTTGGGCGGATGATGGATACCGAGGCGTTCATCGCCTGGGGCGAATGGGGCGGCGCGCCGGGGATTGCGGCGACTCTGCCGTTCGATGGCCAGCCCGCCACCGTGGGCAACGGCGTGATGGTCGCGCTCGAAGTGAAAACGCCGGAAGATGTCGACGCGATCCACGGCATCGCGATGGCGCACGGCGGCAGCGACGAAGGCGCCCCCGGCCCGCGCGGCGAGGACGGCTTCTATGCCGGCTATTTCCGCGATCCCGATGGCAACAAGCTGAACGCCTTCTGCATGGTCGCAGCCGCAGGTGACGGGTCGTGACCGCGCCCCGGCTGGAGGAGCGGTTCATCCATCTCGGCCTCGGCGCCAAGGCCGAGGTGCTGCCGCCCTTCACCGGGATGGAATGGTACGAAGCCTACGGCGCGCGTGCTGCCGCTGACAGGGCGGAAGGGCGGCTGGTGTCGCAATATACCTTCTCCGAAAGCTGGACTTCATGGGAGATGCATCCGGCGGGCGCGGAAGTGGTGATCTGCGTGGCGGGGTCGATGGTGCTGGTGCAGGAGTTCCCCGATGGGCAACTTGCAGAAGTGGCGCTGGCGGCGGGGGACTATGCGATCAACCCGCCCGGCGTGTGGCACACCGCCGATGTGGCGGAGAGCGCAACCGCGATCTTTATCACTGCCGGGGAGGGCACCGAGCACCGCCCGCGCTAAGACCGGCTGCGGCTTTCCTACTGCCGCACCGCGCCGCTATGCTTCGCCCTGTTCTTTCACCCCGATCTTTCAAATTGTCGTCCCCCGGCCGGAGGCCGCACGCAACGCACCCCCTCCCCCCCCGGGACAGGGCAAAGTGTCAACTTCGCTTTTTGGCTTCAAGCATCTGAATTATAGCACGAAAATACACAAAAGGGCGCTTGACACCCTGTCAAGTTTGTCAACTTCGGCGGATCGTCAGCGCATCAACCCGCCGATCAGGTTCCGGACGAAAGCGGTCGCGCCGGTGCGCAGCGGATTGGCGCCGGACTTCTTGCCCAGCACCGCCGCCACCGCGATCGAAGCCAGCGAACCGCCCGCCGCGGTCATCGCGCTCTTGCCCGCCTTTTCCCACACAGACGGCGTCTTGCGCTCACGTTTACCGACTTCCTCGCGTCCCTTTTCAGCGACCTCCTCCGCCGTCGCAGCCGCATCGGCGGCCTTGGCGGCGAGCACTTCGGCGGCGCTTTCGCGGTCGGCGCGGGTGTCGTATTTGCCATCGAGCGGGCTAATCGATTGGATAATCGCGCGCTCCTTGGGCGTCACCGGGCCAAGGCGCGAACGCGGCGGCTTGATCAGCGTGCGCTCGACAATGGTGGGCGCGCCGTCCTCATCCAGCGTCGAGACCAGCGCTTCGCCCACCTTCAGCTCGGTGATCGCGGTCTCGACATCGAGCTTCGGATTGACCCGGAACGTCTCCGCCGCCGCCTTGATCGCGCGCTGGTCACGCGGGGTGAAGGCGCGCAAGGCATGCTGCACCCGGTTGCCAAGCTGGCCGGCAACCTCCTCTGGAATATCAATCGGATTCTGCGTGACGAAGAACACGCCCACACCCTTGGAACGGATCAACCGCACCACGTTTTCGATGGTGTCCTGCAAGGCCTTGGGCGCATCGTCGAACAGCAGGTGCGCCTCGTCAAAGAAGAACACCAGCTTGGGTTTCTCCGGATCGCCGACTTCGGGCAGGCTCTCGAACAATTCCGCCAGCAGCCAAAGGAGGAAGGTGGCGTAAAGCTTGGGGCTGCGCATCAGCTTGTCGGCGGCAAGCACGTTGACATAGCCGCGGCCCTGATCGTCGACCTTCAGGAAATCATTGATCTCAAGCGCGGGCTCACCGAAGAAATTGTCCGCCCCTTGCGCCTCAAACGACAGCAATTGGCGCTGGATCGAGCCAACCGAGGGCTTGGTGACATTGCCATATTTGCCGGACAATTCCGCCGAATTCTCGTTCGCCCAGGCCAGCAGTGCCTGCAAGTCGCTAAAGTCGAGCAGCAGCAAGCCGTTCTCGTCGGCGTAGCGAAAAATGATCTGCAGCACGCCTTCCTGCGTCTCGTTCAGATCGAGCAACCGCGACAGCAGCAGCGGCCCCATTTCCGACACCGTGGTGCGGATCGGGTGGCCCTGTTCGCCGTAGAGGTCCCAGAAGATCACCGGATTGTCGGTGTAGGTATAGTCGGTGATGCCGAGTTCCTTGGCGCGGCTCTCCAGCTTTTCGGCGTGTTTGAAGGTGGGCGAACCCGGCATGGCGATGCCCGACAGATCGCCCTTCACGTCGGCGACGAACACCGGCACGCCCGCCTTGGAGAAGCTCTCGGCGATGCCCTGCAAGGTCACGGTCTTGCCGGTTCCGGTCGCGCCCGCGATCAACCCGTGGCGGTTTGACCGGCTCAGCGCGAGCGCTTGGCGTGATCCGTCCGACCCCAGCCCCAGATAGATATCGCCCGCTTGCTCGCCCATTCCTGATCCCCGTAAAACTCTGTCTGGCGCTGATGTGCAGGGGCCGCCCGCAGCGGTCAAGTTCTCGACAGCGGCGCACATTTGGCTAAGGCTAACCGGCATGGGTCAGACTACGCCTTTCGTGCTGCTTGACGATGCCCGCGCCGGGGAAAGTGCCGCCGACGCGCTGCTGTACGAAGTCCCGCGCGCGCTGTTCGTGGCGCACCGGCCTGATCAGGTGGACAGCGTTCTGGCTGCTGCCGAGGCTGCCCGCACGGCGCAGGGCGGGTCGCTCGCCGGCTATATCGCCTATGAAGCCGGCCTCGCGCTCGAGCCGAAGCTGGCAGGCCTCGCCGCCGCGCGGAGTGGAGCGGCTGGGCCGCTGGTGTGGCTCGGCCTGTTCGATGCGCCGACGCGAATTGCCGCAGGCGATGTGCCCGGCTGGCTCGCCGTGCGGGCGGAAGGCAGCGGGACGCTCGGCCCGATGGAGCCGCAGCTCTCCCCCGGCGGATACGAGGCCGTGTTCAACGCCCTGCGCGAGGCGATCCACGCGGGCGACATCTATCAGGCGAACCTCACCTACCCGCTCGCCGGTTCCTTCCGCGGCGATCCGGTCGGGCTCTATGCCGCCCTGCGCGATGCGGCAGCGGCAGGCTATGGCGGTTTGATCTTCGATGGTTCGCACTGGCTTTTGAGCTTCTCACCCGAGCTCTTCGTCGCGCTCAATGGCGCGGAGGCCAAGGTGAAGCCGATGAAGGGCACGCGCCCGCGCAGCCCGGAACCTGCGGCAGACGCGGCGCTGGCGGAGGACCTCGCCACCTCGGTGAAAGACCGCGCCGAGAACCTGATGATCGTCGATCTGATGCGCAACGATCTGTCGCGCGTGGCCGAAGCGGGCAGCGTCCATGTCGATGCGCCCTTCGCGGTCGAGAGCTACCCGACGGTGCACCAGATGGTCTCGACCGTCCGCGCGCGACTTAGCCCTGGCAAGGGCGCGATGGATCTGGTGCGGGCGCTGTTCCCCTGCGGCTCGATCACCGGCGCGCCCAAGATCCGGGCGATGGAACTGCTGGGCGCAGTGGAGCGCGATGCACGCGGGCCCTATTGCGGGGCGATCGGGCGGATCGACGAAGATGGCAACGCCGCCTTCAATGTCGCAATCCGCACGCTGCGCCTGACACCGATCGAGAACGGGCAGGGATCAGCGGTGCTCGGCATTGGCTCGGCGATTGTGGCGGATAGTGATGCGCTGTCCGAACGGCGCGAATGCGAGGTCAAGGCCGGTTTCCTGCGCCGCGCCGCACCCGGTCTCACCGCACCGCAATGCGACCTGATCGAGACGATGCGGTTCGAACCTGACAGCGGCATCGCCCTGCTCGAAGGCCACCTCGCGCGGATGAAGGCGAGCGCGGCCACGCTGGGTTTCGCGTTTGATCGCCACGCCCTGCGCAATCAGATCCAGGCGCTGTGCTTTGAACTCGACGCCCCGGCGCGTGTGCGGCTGCTGGTGGCGCGCTCCGGGGCGAGCGCGCTCGAAACCGGGCCGCTGCCCGCGCCCTTGGGCGAGCCGGTCAAGGTCGCAGCGCTGCCCAATCCGCTCGATCCATCGGACTGGCGGCTGGCGCACAAGACCTCGGACCGCGGCTTTTACGAGGAGGCACTGGCGGCCGCCCGCAGCTTTGGCGCGGACGAGGCCCTGCTGGTGCGCGGGGATGGCCTCGTCACCGAAGGCAGCTTCACCTGCGTCTTTGCGGATGGACCCGATGGCGTGCTGTTGACGCCGCCCGCCCACCTCGGCCTGCTCGCCGGCGTGCTGCGCGAACATCTGCTCAGCGAGGGCAAGGCGCGCGAGGCGGAATTGACGCTGGACGATCTCGCCAGCGGCTTCTGGATCGGCAATGCCCTGCGCGGATTGATGCGGGCAGAGCTGGTCTGAACCACGCCCGCTCAGGACAGGCTTAGACAAGCATCGGGCGAGCGGTTAGTGGGGCCCATGGCTGATATCAAAATCCTCTACGAAGACGGTGAAGCGCTGGTGATCGACAAGCCTTCGGGCATGTCAGTCGATCGGCCGCGCAAAGGCGGAATCTGTCTGGAAGACCACCTCGAACGGTTGAAGCTGGGCTTCCAGCGTCCGCCGGTCGCGGTGCACCGGCTCGACACCGATACGAGCGGCTGCCTGCTGCTCGCCCGCAACCCCAAGTCGCTCGCACGGTTCAACAAGGCGTTCGAGGAGCGGCTGGTCGGCAAGACCTATCTCGCCATCCTCGCCGGGCATCCGCAGGGGACACAAGGGACGATCGAGCTTTCGCTGTCGAAGATCAGTTCGGCGGAAAAGGGCTGGCGCATGATCCCGGCCAAGAAAGGCAAACCGGCCGTCTCGCACTGGGAGCTGGTGGGCGAGCTTGGGCCGCACAGCCTGATCCGCTTCCGCCCCGAAACCGGCCGCACGCACCAGCTGCGGGTCCATGCCTTGGCCGGCCTCGGCCTGCCACTGCTGGGCGATCCGATCTATGGCGCGGGCAATGCGCCGGGTGCCAAGCGCACGATGCTCCATGCCGAGAGCCTGACTGTCACCCGCCCCGGCAAGCCCCCGATCGAAGCGCGCGCTGCGCTGCCGAACGATTTCCTCGCTCTAGGGGCGAAGGATGACGGGGCGATAGATGGATGACGATTCGCCTGAGCCGCTAAGTGCCCGCGCGATCCGGTTGGCGAGCGAGAGCTTTCTCGCAGGCTCCGGCCCGGGCGGGCAGAACGCCAACAAGGTCGCGACCGAAGTCGAACTGCGGGTGAATATCTACGCGCTGCGCCTCTCTCCCCCAGTGTTTGCGCGGCTGCGGGCGTTGGCGGGCGCGAAGCTGGCGGGTAACGGCGATCTCATCATCAATTCCAAGGCGCACCGCACGCAAGAGGCCAACCGGCAGGATGCCCGCCTCAAGCTGGCGGCGCTGCTGGAGGAGGCCCAGACGCAGCCCAAGCGCCGCGCCAAGACCCGCCTCAACCGGGTGGGCAAGACCGAGCGGCTCAAGGTCAAGAAGGTGCGCGGAACGGTGAAGGCCAATCGCGGCAAGCCCAGCAGTTCGGACTGGTAAGCGCACGCCCAACCTCGCCTTGACTTTTCCCCGTGAATCGGCGAATGGCGCGCCCATGTGGCGGTGTGCCGGGCCTTCCGGGCGCGCCGCTATTTGCTTTTTTAGCCCTGCGTGAAGCACTCGCCGGGCCGACCCAGTTGACAGGAACCCGCCATGGCGAAGCCCACCACCGTCAAGATCCGCCTCGTCTCGAGCGAGGGCACCGGCTTCTTCTACGTGACCAAGAAGAACCCGCGCAACATCACCGAGAAGATGAGCTTCCGGAAGTATGATCCCGTGGCGCGCAAGCACGTTGAATTCAAGGAAGCCAAGATCAAGTAAGATCTGGCTCCCGCGTCCGGCCTTATGGCGGGGCGCGGTAATTCATCGACAGTTCAAGCCCGCGTCCTTAGGCGCATCGGCATGACAACACCTCTCGCTTCTCTTCGCACGCTCGCCATCGGCCTTGGGGCCGGTGCGCTGGCGCTTGGCCTTGCTCCCGCCGGCACGGCCCCGCTGACTGCTCCGGCCGCGGCACAATCTGCGGCCCAGACCGCCACCAACCTTGACAAGGTGGTCGGCGCGCTGCGCGGCATTTCCACCATGAAGGCCGACTTCACCCAGACCGACCGGCAGGGCGCGACTCTGCGCGGGCAGATGACGTTGAAGCGCCCGGGTAAGATCCGCTTCGACTATGGCAAGGACGCCGATTTCCTCGTCATCTCGAACGGCAAATCGCTCTATGTGATCGATTACGAGGTCAATCAGGTCGAACGCTGGCCGATTGGCAATTCGCCGCTGGGCGCGCTGTTTGATCCTGAGCGCGATGTGAAGAAGTTTGGCAAGATGGTGCCGACCAGCAATCCCAACGTGCTGAGCGTGGAAGTGCGCGATCCCAAGAAGCCCGAGTTCGGGATGATCACGCTGATCTTCACGAAGAACCCTTCGGCGCCCGGCGGTTTGCAGCTGACCCACTGGGTCGCGCTTGATGCGCAGAACAATCGCACCAAGGTGGTGCTGTCGAACCAGCGTTACGGAGTCGCCGTCGCCGACAGCACGTTCACTTTCAAGGATCCGCGCCGCTCAACTCGTCGTCCGGGATGAACGGCGCCACGGCGAGCTGTTGTAAGAACGCGACAAAACTCGGCGCGCGTTCATGTGAATGAAAGCCGGGACGGGCTAATCATTCTCAACAAGGCGGCTCGAAGGGAGGTTTCCCCCCTGTTGCCCACCCTTCGGAATTGGGCCTGCCTTGTACAAGCGTGACGAACGCTCCATGGAACCCTCGACCCACCGCCCCCGGGTCGAGGGTTTTTTGGTGTTTGGGGTGTTTCTTGTTTGCGCACGCCTCCGGCGCGCGAAATCCTCGCTCATGCGGCCTAAAGGCCGCATCGCTGCGGGCGGCCGGTCGGCTTGCGGCGTGGCTACGCCCGCCGGTCAGCACGATAAAGCAGCCTTCCCCCTTTACTCCGCCCAGCCCAGCGCCTTGCGGATGATCGCGTAGATCACGTTCTGCTCGATCACACCGCGCACGCGGTTTGCGCCCGGGCCGGTGGCGAACAGGGCGACATCCTCGCCGCCGTGGGTCTCGCTGCCGAGCGGGACTAGCGCCTGCTGGCGGGCCTTGATCCCGGTTTCGGGCATCGGTCGGCCATGATCGTGGTCATCATTGTCTTCGCCGTGCTTCTTGGCCAGCAAACCGCCCGGCCCGTTGGCATAGCCCAAGGTGGTGTAGGGCTTGCCGTCCGCCGCCAGCAGGGGCGATGTGCCGTCCCCGCCATCCTCGCCATTGCCCTTCGGCGGGACGACCAGCCCGAGGATGTCGTTCCCGCGCTGCGGATAGCCCGAAATCGTGAAGACGTGGCTGTGGTCGGCGGTGACCATGATCAGCGTTTCGGCGGGATCGGTGTTGTCGACCGCATATTGCACCGCGCGCGCGAATTCGACCGCTTCTTCCAGCGCATAGCCCGCCTGCCCGGCGTGGTGCGCGTGATCGATCCGCCCGCCTTCGACCATCAGGTAGAAACCATCAGGATCAGCCTTCAACCGCGTGATCGCCTGCGCCGTCATGTCGGTGAGGGTAGGCTCGGGCGAATCCGGCTTCCGGTCGGCCATGAAGGTCAGGTGACCGGGGTTGAACAGGCCGAGCACCGGCTTGTCCATTGGCGCGGCGGCCAATTCAGCGGCGGTCTTGACCACGGTGCCGCCGTTGGTCGCGGCCCATGCACGGGGCAGATCGGCGCCTGCATCGATCCGGCGGCCACTGCGCTCCTTGTCCTTGCCGTAGAACACCGCGGTGCCGCCGCCGAGCGCGACGTCGAACTGGCTCTCTGCCAATTGCAGCGCGATGTCCTTGCAGCCCTGCCCCTGCTGGTCGGCGGGGATGTTGGTGTCGCTCTCCCAGTCACGATCCGCGCTGCGCGAATAGACGCTGGCCGGAGTCGCATGGGTCAGGCGCGTCGTGGTGACGATCCCGAGCGCGAGGCCGCGCTGTTTCACTTCCTCGCCCAGCAGCGGCAAGGGATTGGCGAGCGCATCCTTGCACACGCCCTTTTCCGCTTCCGGCCCGATGCCGAGCACTCCGATGCGGGTCTTGGTCCCTGAATGCATCGCGGTCGCCGTGCCGGCGCTGTCGGGCACCTGCGCATTGGTGTTGTAGGTCTTGACCAGTGCAAGGTTATCGAACTTCTCGAAGCTGAGCCGGTTTTCCTCCCCCGTCTCCCCGCGCTTCTGCCCTTCGTAAATGCGCGTAGCGGTGATGGTGGAGATGCCCATGCCATCACCGATGAACAGGATCACGTTCTTCGCCTGCTTCGGCGCGGCGGCCTCAGCCATCGGAGCGGGGCGCGCATCGCTCGACCCGGTTGTGTTGATGGTGGTCACACACCCGCCCAAGGGCAGGGCTGCGGCGAGCAGAGCGATCATCGCGCGGGTCGTGGTCATCGGCGTTCTCCTTGCGATGCGCGCTATCGGTTGGCGATGGGACGGTAAAGCGATGATCGCCTTCCTAGTGGCTGGATTTTGGTGCCACCCATGCCTAAGTCCGCTGCCATGCTGACTGTCGCCACCTGGAACATCAATTCTGCCCGCCTGCGCGTAGGCCTGATCGAAAAGCTGCTCACCGAGGCCGCGCCTGACGTCCTGTGTCTGCAAGAGATCAAATGTGAGAGCCACTTGTTCCCGGCCGAGGCGCTGGCGGCGCTGGGCTACACCCATCAGGCGGTCAGCGGGCAGAAAGGCTATCACGGCGTCGCCACCGTCAGCCGCGTGCCGATCCGCGAAGTCACCCGCCACGACTGGCAGGACAATGGTGAAGCGCGGCATATCGGGGTCGAGGTGCTGGGCAAGGATCTGCTGATCGAGAACGTCTATGTTCCCGCCGGCGGCGATGTGCCGGACCGCGCGGTGAACCCGAAATTCGGCCAGAAGCTCGACTTCCTGGGGCGGATGACGAAGTGGGCCGATAGGCTTGACCGCCCCACGCTGATCGTCGGCGATTTCAACATCGCCCCGCTCGAAAGCGATGTGTGGAGCCACAAGCAGTTGCTCAAGGTCGTCAGCCACACCCCGATCGAGGTGGAGACGCTGGGCCGGTTTCAGGACGCGCACGGCTGGGTCGATCTCGGCCGTCAGCATGTCCCCGCTCCGGCGCGCTATTACTCCTGGTGGAGCTATCGCAATCCGGGCTGGCAGGAGAACGACAAGGGGCGGCGGCTTGACCATATGTGGGCCTCGCCCGCTGTGGCCAAGCAGGCGAGGGCGCACCGCGTGCTGGAGGATGCGCGCAGCTGGACGCAGCCGTCCGATCACGTGCCGCTGATCACGGAGTTCGACCTCTGAGCGAGCCGCCGTCCCCGTCCCGCCGCGCGGCGCAAGCGGTGGACGCGCTGCGCCACGGCTGGCCGCTGGCGTTTGAGGGTGGGCCGGTTCTACTCCCGGTGGAAACCGCCATCGCGCAGGGCGCCAGTGCGCCACGGATGCTGATTTCCGCCGCCCGCGCCGCCACGCTGAAACTCGCCAACCAGCGCGAAGCTGCCGTGCCGCACGCCCCCGTCCTGATCGCGGGCGGCGAAGATTTTACCATGCGCGATGCCCTGCCGATTGCCGACCCGGCGCTCGATCTGGGCAATCCCTTGAAAGGCCCGTTCAAGGCGGTGACGCTGGATTGGGAGGAATCGGCCCGCGCCGCGCTGGAACTGGCGCGGATCGCGGGAATTCTGCCGGCGTTTCTGGTCGACCCGGTGGACGCCGGGGAGGCGCAGCCGGTCGCCGTGTCCGATCTCGCCGCCTATTCCGCTGCGGGCGCGCTCAGGATCGTGACCCGCGCCCGTCTGCCCGTTTCGGCCTGTGAGGAGGCCGAGATCGTCGCCTTCCGCTCGGCAGCCGACCTGCGCGAACATGTGGCGCTGGTGATCGGCAAACAATCGGGCGACCGCCAGCCGCTGGTGCGGCTCCATTCCGAATGCCTCACCGGCGACATCCTCGGCAGCCTCAAATGCGATTGCGGTCCGCAATTGGACGCCGCGCTCCACGCGATGGCGCATGAGGCGCGGGACAGCGGCGGTTGGGGCGTGCTGCTCTATATGCGGCAGGAGGGGCGCGGGATCGGGCTCGTCAACAAGCTGCGCGCCTACCGCTTGCAGGATCAGGGCTTCGACACGGTCGAGGCCAACCAGCGCCTCGGTCTGCCAGACGAGGCCCGCGATTTCCCGGTGGCGGCGCGCATGCTGGAACTGCTGGGCGCGCGGACAATCCGCCTGCTGACCAACAACCCGGCGAAGGTCACCGCCCTTGAAGCCGCCGGGATCACCGTGACCGAACGGGTGCCGCACCAGCTCCCCGAAAACCCGCACAACGCCCGCTATCTGGCGACCAAGCGCGACCGGTCAGGGCATTTGCTGATCTAGCGCTGCTCGTACTGCTTGATCCCCGCCGCAAGCTTGTTGCCCTGCATCACGATCCGCGATCCCGTCCAGTCGGCGAAGAAGGCGGTCTGGCGGGTCAGGCCGGGCACGAAGCGGGCTTCGTTGTTCACCACCTGAAGCCCGTCCGAGGGGTGGAGCAGGTCTTCGGCCCCCAGCGCGATGAAGGTCGAGTAATTCTCCTTGTCGCGCCCTTGCACGAACCAGTTGTCAGCGATCCGGCCGACGCTGCCAGCGGGGAGATCAATCATGTAATTGGTGGTGCGCCCGTTGGCGTCATCGAAGCTGTTGCCCTCGATCACGACCTCGGTGGCGCGCGCCTTGAGGTAATGGCCGCCGGTGCCGCGCTCGAACCGGCTTTCGCGCACGGTAAGCGAGCCGATATCGCCGATATAGAGCGAATGCGCGCAGCCCGCGTCGTTCTCGCAGGTGCCAAGCCCGGTGAAGGTCGAACGGGTGATGTAGACCCGGATCGACGGATCGGCGGCACTCAGGATGCCCTGCTGGCTGTTCTCGAACCGGGCATAGGCGACATTCAACGCGCCCGCTTCCAACCGGATGCCCGCGCCATTGCCGTCCTCGACATTGATGTTGCTGAAGGTCAGCCCGCGGATTTCGGCGCCGGTGCCGCGCAGCACGAGCGAACCCTTACCCTCACACGCGCGGCCCGCCAGCGTAACGGTGCCGGGTTCGGCGGCTTCGTAGATGATCACGCCTTCTTCCTGCACCGCGCATTGGCGATAGGTGCCGGGCGCGATGCGGATCGTGGCGCGGCTATTGCCGATGTCGTTCACCGCGTCCTGCAAGGTGCTATAGCTGCGCCCGGTTTCAACCACGGTGAAGGCACCGGGAACAGGCTGGGCGAGCAGCACGGCGGCAGGGAGCGCAGCAGTAGCAGCGGCAGCGACGAGCGCGGATAGCGCGAGAGATTGATTGCGGGTCATGCGCGGCAGCCTAACCGACAATGGTTAAAGCACCATTTGCCGCTTGGCGTATCCCCCAAGGCTTGGCTAAACCCCCGCCATAACGTCACCGACGAGAGGAAATACCCGATGCGCAAAGCTGCCCCCTTCACCGCCCTTGCCGGCGCCGCCCTGATGCTCTCCGCTTGCGGTAGCGCCGATGATGCTTCGACCGAGGCGAGCGCCGATACCGTGGAAATGCCCGCCGACAGCGCGCTTGCGCCGATCGCCGAAGTCCCGGTGGCCGATCCGTCCGCCACCGCGACTGACGCGCCCGCCGTGGATGCCGAGACCGTGGCCACCACCGAGCAATCGGCTGAAGCTGCCGCCAATGTCGCCGCCGAAGCCTCGGCCGCGGCTGAAGAACCGACCGAGTAAGCCGCGCAATGCCGCGCTGGCCAATCGCCGCGGGCCTCGCCCTCACCCTTGCCGCGTGCGGGGGTGAAGGGGCGAGCGCGCCGGGCGGGGTCAGCGCAGGCGAGGCCAAGGCGCTTGAGGATGCGGCCGCGATGCTGGACGAGCGTCGCCTGCCGCCCGAGGCGCTCCCCTCGGATGCGCCATCTGACACGCCGTCCCAAGTGCCTGCGCCAGCCCCTGCCGAAATGACAGGCGACGAGGCCGCTCAGCGCAATTAGGCGCGAGCAGGCCAGCCTGCCTTCCGTCCCAAGGATGATTGCTCACCATGAATGCCCCCGCCAACCTCACCCCCGCGCACAATCCGGGTATGGACGAGGACACCTTCGAACAGTTCGCTGAGCAGCTGAAGCGCTATGTCCGCGAACGGCTGATCCCGGCCGAAGCGCAGGTGATCGCCGACGACCGCATCCCTGAGGACATCCTCAAGGAAATGCGTGAGATGGGTCTGTTCGGCCTCTCAGTGCCCGAGGAATTCGGAGGCGCGGGGCTCAACATGACGCAGTATGCCCGCGTCGTGAACATCATGGCCTATGCCGCCCCTGCCTACCGGTCGATCTTCTCGATCAATGTCGGCATGTTCGCGAGCGCGCTGAAGAACGGCGCGACACAGGCGCAGAAGGCTGAGTGGTATCCCAAGATTGCTGAGGGCCGCATCGCCTGTTTCGGCCTCACAGAACCGGGCTCGGGCAGCGACAGCGCCGGTCTGGCGACCACCGCCACGCCTGACCCGGATGGCAATGGCTGGATCCTCAACGGCACCAAGCGCTACATCACCAATGCGCCCCATGCCGAAGTCGCGCTGATCATGGCGCGCACCAACAAGGAAGCGCTGCCCAAAAACGCGCATGTATCGGCCTTCCTGGTGCCGATGACCGCGCCGGGGGTTTCGACCGGCAGCCCTGACAAGAAGATGGGGCAGAGCGGATCGCATATTGCCGACATCATGCTCGACGATGTCCGTGTGCCGGGCGATGCGCTGCTGGGCGGCGAGACCGGAAAGGGCTTCGTCTTCGCGATGAAGAGCCTCGACAATGGGCGCATTTCTGTGGGTGCGGCAGCAACCGGCTATGCACGGCGGGCGCTGGATTCGGCGCTGCGCTATGCCAATGAGCGTAAAGCGTTTGGCGAGCCGATCGCCAATTTCCAGCTGATCCAGGCGATGCTCGCTGACAGCGAGATCGAGATTTACGCCGCCGAGGCGATGATGGCCGACGTCACCGCTCGGGCCGACCGGGGGGAGAACATCCTCGTCAAAGCCGCCGCCTTCAAGGTTTTCGCCAGCGAGATGTGCGGCCGGGTGGTCGACCGGGTGGTGCAGATCTATGGCGGCGCAGGCTACCTCGCCGAATATGACGCTGAGCGCTTCTTCCGCGATGCGCGCATCTACCGGATCTACGAAGGCACGACGCAGATTCTCCAACTCCAGATCGCCAAGCATATGCTGCGCGAGTGGAGAGAGAATGTATAACCTTCTCAATAACCTGAGCATCGTCGAAGTCTCCAGCTTCGTCGCCTCACCCACTGCCGGGCTCTATTGCGCGCAGATGGGGGCGGAGGTGATCCGCGTTGATCACAAGGCGGGCGGACTTGATTACAACCGCTACATGCTGACGCGCGAGGGGCGGAGCCTTTCGTGGGAGAACTTGAACCGCGCCAAGAAGTCTGTGGCGCTCGATCTGCAATCGGGTGAGGGGCGCGAACTGCTGGTGGCGCTGGCGGCCAGCGTGGGCCAGTGCATCACCAACCTGCCGGAGCAGAGCTTCCTCAGCCATGCCGCCATGGCCGGTAAGCGTGCGGATATGATCTCGCTTCGTGTCATGGGCTGGCATGACGGGCGACAGGCAATGGACTTCACGGTCAATGCCGCCGCCGGATACCCGCTCATGACCGGGCCGGAGGAATGGGACGCTGCCAGCGCGCCGCCGGTCAACCAGGTCCTCCCGGCGTGGGACTTCATCACGGGGGCCTACGGCGCGTTCGCGATGCTCGCAGCACTTCACCATCGGGGCCGCACGGGGGAGGGCAATGAAGTGCGCCTGCCGCTCGGCGACGTCGCGATTGGCACCATGGCCAACGCCGGGCTGATGGCCGAGGTGCTCTATCGCGGGTCTGACCGCGAGCGGCTTGGCAATGCGATCTGGGGCGCGTTCGGGCGGGATTTCCGCGCGAAGGATGGCGTGCGCTTCATGGTCGCCGCGCTGACGCCCAAGCAGTGGACGGGACTCGTCAAGGCCTTCGGGTTGGAGGCGGGCATCGCCGCCTTGGAAGCCGAATGCGGCGTGCGCTTTGCCGACGGCGACACGCCCCGCTTCCAGCACCGCGCCGCGCTGTTCGCGCTGTTCCAGAGCGCTGCGGACGGGTTGGACTATGGCGATCTTGCAGCCCGCATGGCCGCAGAGGGCTGCACGTTCGAGCGTTATCGCACCGCCTACGAGGCCGCCAATGATCCGGTGCTGGTGGCAGGCAACCCGCTGTTCGGCCCCGCGCCCGCCAACCCCTCGGGCTTCGATTACCCCGCGACCCGCGCTTTCGCGAACCTGCCGGGGCAAGAGGCGGGCGATCCCGCGCCCGCGCCCTACCTTGGGGAGCATTCGGAAGAGGTGCTCAGCGAGAAGCTGGGCCTCTCCTCTGGCGCCATCGGCAAGCTGGTGGATGCGGGCACGGTGGCCTTGAGCGACAAGGACAGATAACCCCCACCCGTTCGTGCTGAGCTTGTCGAAGCACCGCTCTTTCCTTGAGCACGGGTAGAAGTGAAGTGCGGCCCTTCGACAAGCTCAGGGCGAACGGAGTTTTGAAGACATGACCAGACGCGCCGCCATCTGCACCCCGCTCCGCACCCCGGTGGGCAAGTTCCTCGGCGGGCTTTCGAGCATGAACGCCGGACAGCTGGGCGCGGTGATCCTGAAAGCGCTGATGGAACGTTCGGGCATCGATCCGTCGCGGGTGGACGATGTCGTCTTCTCGCAAGGCTACGGCAATGGCGAGGCGCCCGCGATTGGCCACTGGGCGTGGCTCGCTGCGGGGCTCCCCATCGAAGTGCCCGGCTTTCAGCTGGATCGCCGCTGCGGTTCCGGCGTGCAGGCGGTGGCGACCGCGGCGATGATGGTCGAAACCGGCATGGCCGATGTCGTGGTCGCTGGCGGTGTCGAGAGCATGTCGAATGTCGAACACTACACGCTGGCTGCGCGCGGGGGCGTGCGGATGGGGGACATGGTGCTGCATGATCGCCTCAGCCGGGGCCGGGTGATGAGCCAGCCGGTCGAGCGTTTCGGGGTCATCACCGGGATGATCGAGACCGCCGAAAACCTCGCCAAGGATTACGACATCACCCGTGAGGAGGCCGATGCCTTCGCCGTCCGCTCCCACCAGAACGCGGCCAAGGCGTGGGCGCAAGGCAAGTTTGCCGAACAACTCGTCCCCGTCGCGATCCCGCAGAGAAAGGGCGACCCGGTAATCTTCGACCATGACGAGGGCTACCGCACCGACGCCAGCATGGAGACACTCGGCAAGCTCGCCCCCATCGACGGCAAGCGCGACCCCGCAGCCATCGTCACCGCCGGTAACGCCAGTCAGCAGAACGATGCGGCCGCCGCTTGTCTGGTGGTGGCGGAGGACAAGCTGGAAGAGCTGGGCCTCACCCCGATGCTGTGGTTCGGCGGCTGGGCGGCGGCAGGGTGCGATCCTTCGCGCATGGGCATCGGCCCGGTGCCTGCGGTCGAGCGCCTGTTTGAACGGCGCGGGTATAGCTGGGACGATATCGGCATGGTCGAACTCAACGAGGCCTTCGCGCCGCAGGTGCTCGCCGTGCTCAAGGGTTGGGGCTGGTCGGCGGACGACAGCCGCCGCGAGATGCTCAACGTCAACGGATCGGGCATCAGCCTCGGCCACCCCATCGGCGCGACCGGGGGGCGTATCCTCGCCGACATGGCGCATGAAATGCACCGGCGCGGGGTGCGCTATGGGCTTGAGACGATGTGCATCGGCGGCGGTCAGGGTATCGCGGCGGTGTTCGAGCGCGCGGTATGAACTTCGAGGCGTGGATCGGGCGCGAGCAGGTCGGGCGGGACCGGCTGACCTCGCAGCACGCCTTCCAATGGTGTTCGACTTTCGACCTCGAATGGCCGGGCGACAAAATCATGCCCCAAGGCATCCACTTTGCGCTCTGCACGCCCCAGACGCGCACCGATTGCCTTGGCGAAGACGGTCACCCGGCGCGGGACAATTCGCCCGAAAGCTTCCTCCCCCCCTTCCCCATGCCGCGCCGGATGTGGGCGTCATCCAAGATGCAATTCCACGCCCCCATCGCCATCGGTGCGGTGATCGACCGGATCAGCCGGGTGGCATCGGTGAGCGAAAAGTCGGGCGGATCGGGCCGCCTCGCCTTCGTCGATGTCGAGCATATGACGAAGGCCAACGGCACCATCGCCGTGATCGAGACTCAGACTTTGGTCTATCGCGAAGCGGCTGCGCCCGATGCGCCGCTCAGCCCTCCGCCGCCGGGTGATGGCGCGTTCGATCCCTTGGAGTGGGACGCGCATCGCAGCCTGACACCCGATCCGCGCCTGCTGTTCCGCTACTCGGCGCTGACCTTCAACACCCACCGCATCCACTATGATGCGCCTTATGCGCAGGCTATCGAGCGTTATCGGGGGCTTGTCGTGCATGGCCCACTGACCGCGAGCCTGCTGCTGCAACTCGCTGCCAGCGAATTGGGCGAGAACCGCCTGCGGACATTCCAGTTCCGCGGTCTCTCCCCCGCCATCGCAGACGAGCCGCTGCATCTGGTGATGCGCAAGGGTGACGGCGGGTATGAGCTGGCAGCCTTCGCGCCCGACGGGCGGCAGGTGACAGCGGCGAGCGCGACGGTCTAGCCGACCGGAAAATCCGCAATCGGCTTCAGCACCTTGTATTTCTCCTTGGCGGGCTTCCGTCCCAGCTCAGGGAAGTCGATCGCGTCTGGCTCTGCATGCGTGTCGGGAATCCGGCTCAACAGATCCCGCACCAGCGTCAGCCGCCCGCGTCGCTGGTCGTTGAAATCGACCAAGGTCCAAGGCGCATGTTCCGTGTGCGTCGCCTTGAGCATAGCCTCGCGCGCCTTGGTGTAATCGTCGTATTTCTCCCGCGCGGCGAGATCGATCGGTGAGAGCTTCCAGCGCTTGAGCGGATCGTCCAGCCGCTCGCGCAGGCGCTCCTCCTGCTTGTCCTGATCAGCGGCGAGCCAGTATTTGAACAGCAACATGCCGTCATCCACCAGCAGCTTTTCAAACAGGGGCACCGCCTTGAGGAACGCATCGACCTGCGCCCCGTCCGCGTAGCCCATCACTCTCTCGACGCCCGCACGGTTGTACCATGAGCGGTCGAACAGAACGATCTCGCCCGCTGTCGGCAAGTGGGCGACATAGCGCTGGAAATACCACTGACCCAGTTCAGCCTCGGTCGGCTTGGTCAGCGCGACCGTGCGGCATTGGCGCGGGTTCAGTTCCTGGCGCACCGCGCTGATCGCCCCGCCCTTGCCCGCCGTGTCGCGCCCTTCGAACAGCACCACGACCCGCGCGCCGCTCGCCTTGACCCAGCGCGCCATGCTGACCAATTCCAGGCTGAGCGGTTCGAGCGCCGCCTCGTAATCCTTGCGCTTCATCGCCATTGGCGTCCCTCCTGTTTGTGCTGCCTTCGCAAAGGTAGTATCATCTGCAACGATATGGCCACGCTCGCAGACCCCCAGCCCGACTTCGCCATCCTGCCAGACATGGCAGCCGATGTCTTTACCGCGCCGCTCGCCAAGCCCGCGCACGTTGGTGCGGACTGGCTCGAGCCTGCTCAGACTGCCTACACCGCCGAGGATGACGCGGTGTGGAACGATCTGTTCGCGCGCCAGATTGAGGTGCTGCCGGGCCGTGCGTGCTCGGCGTTCCTTGCCGGGCTGGAGAAGCTCGATCTCGCACGTGGCGGCGTGCCGGAGTTCGGGGTGCTGTCCGAGGAATTGGGCGCGCTGACCGGGTGGAGCGTGGTGCCCGTCCCGATGCTGATCCCCGATCACGTGTTCTTCTGGCACCTGGCCAACCGCCGCTTCCCCGCCGGCAACTTCATCCGCACGCGCGAGACGTTCGACTACATCGAAGAACCCGACGTCTTCCACGATGTGTTCGGCCACGTGCCGATGCTGACTGACCCCACCTATGCCGATTACATGCAGGAATATGGCCGCGCCGGGTGGAAGGCGATGCGGTATAACCGGCTGAAGGCCTTGGGCGCGCTCTACTGGTATACGGTCGAATTCGGGCTGATCGAGGAAGCGGGCTCGGTCCGGGCATACGGCGCTGGCATTCTGTCAGGGCCGACCGAAGCGCGCTTCGCGGTCGAAGCGCAAAGCCCCAACCGCATCATGCTCAACGTCGACCGGGTGATGCGCACCGATTACGTGATCAGCGACCTGCAACCGACCTATTTCGTGATCGAGAGCTTCGCGGACCTCTACCGCCAGACAGTGGAGCGCGATTTCGACCGGCTTTACCGCAGCCTTCCCGCCGGGTTTACCTACGCCAATTCGGCGGTGATCGATGTCGACAATGTGCTGCACCGGGGTACGCAGGAGTATCACCTGCGCGGCGGTCGCGGCAGTGGGGCGGTTCCGGTTTAAGCTTTGGCCCCGCGCCGGGCGACAGCATGATACAGCACCAGCGCGACGCCGGTCGCGGCCAGCGCAATGCCGAGGCTGAGGAAGGAGAGGCTGCCGATCATCGTGCCGTCATTGGCGATCTCGCCCGCGACCACCGATACCGCCATGCCGAGGGCGACCTGACGCAGGATCGTGCCCGGCGCCTCGGTCCGCGCGAGGATCGAGGCCAGCCAGCCCAGACTTGCCCCCAACACGATCAGCACCAGCAACGCCATTTTGTCCTCAGTCTCCGTCTTCGCCGACCAGCGGCGGCTCGACTCCCTAACCAGCAGAGCGCCAAGCGGTTCCGGGAAAGTGCTTTATCGCCAGGTCAGCCAGGCGAGACCGGCAATGCCAAGGACGATGCGATACCAGGCAAATGGCGCAAATCCGATCTTCGTCACCACTGCCACAAAGACCTTGACCACGACCAATGCGGTCACAAACCCCGCGATCGAACCGATCCCGATCAGCTGCGCATCGTCCGCCGTCAGATTGGCCCCGTGCTTGGCCAACTGGTACACGGTCGCCCCCGTCAGCGTCGGCACGGCGAGGAAAAAGCTGAATTCGGCGGCAGTCTTGCGGTCCACCCCGAAGGCCATTGCTCCCAGAATGGTCGCGCCCGAACGGCTGACCCCGGGGATCATCGCGAGGCATTGGACGAGGCCGATCAGCACAGATGTGCGCAAGGGCACGCCCGCAACGCCCGGGCCTTCGGCCGGCGGGTTGGCCCAGCGCTCCACCGCCAGAATGGCAACGCCGCCAAGCACCAGCGACCAGCACACCAGCACCGGATTGCCCAGCCAGCCCTGGATCACATCGCCGAACGCTAAGCCGAGCAGCACCGCCGGGAAAAAGGCCACGAGCAAGTTGCGGACAAACGCCAGTGCGCCTTTTTCGAACCCGAACAGCCCTTTGGCCACATCCCAGAAGGTGCGCCAATACAGCACCACGATGGCGAGAATCGCAGCCGGCTGGATCGCGATGTTGAACACCTCCCACTCGTCCTGGTTGAAACCAAGGACCTCGGTGGCGAGGATCAAGTGGCCGGTCGATGACACGGGCAGGAACTCGGTCAACCCCTCAAGGATGCCGAGCAGGATCGCGGCTAAGGTATCGGTCATGGGGGCACCGCATCGACGAGGCGGCGCGGGGTGTCAAACCCAAACCTTGATTTCCCCGCCCCGGGCTTGACCCGGGGCCCAGCTTTCTTTCGATCAGACAAGGAAAGAAGCGGGGTCCCAGGTCAAGCCCGGGACGGGGGAGGCGATTTACCAGATGCGCACGCGCTCTTCCGGCGGCAGATACATCGCATCGCCCGGCTTCACGCCAAAGGCTTCGTACCATTCGTCGAGATTACGGACGACGCCGTTGACCCGGTATTCCTCGGGCGAGTGGCTGTCGGTGACGAGGCGGTTGCGGTAATTCGCCTCCCGCTGGGTCGAACGCCACACCTGCGCCCAGGCGAGGAAGAAGCGCTGATCGCCGGTCAGCCCGTCGATCACCGGCACGTCCATACCCTTGGTCGCAATCTTGTAGGCGCGGTAAGCCATCGAAAGCCCGCCGACATCGCCGATATTCTCGCCCAGCGTCAGGCGACCGTTCACGCAGGTCTTGCCCTCATCGAGTGGGCAGAAGCTGTTGTACTGCGCCACCAGCCTGTCCCCCAGCTTATCGAAAGCGGCGCGGTCGGTGTCAGTCCACCAGTTGCGCAGGGCGCCGGTCGCGTCAGACTTGGAACCCTGATCGTCGAAGCCGTGGCCCATTTCGTGCCCGATCACCCCGCCAATCGCGCCGTAATTGACCGCGACATCGTTGGAGAGCGCGAAGAACGGCTGCTGGAGGATGCCGGCGGGGAAGACGATCTCGTTCTTCACCGAGTTGTAATAAGCATTCACCGTCTGGGGCAGCATCCCCCATTCGGTGCGGTCGATCGGCTGGCCGAGTTTGGCGACGTTATCCGCCTGCCCCCACTTGGCCGCGGCCATGCGGTTGGCAATCGGATCGCCCGCGGTGATGGCGAGGCCGTCATAGGTTTCGAGGTTCGGGCGATAGCCGATCTTGGGATCGAAGCTGTCGAGCTTGGCGAGCGCCTGGGTCTTGGTCTCGGCGCCCATCCAGTCGATCTCACCGATGGATTCGCGCAGCGCGAGGCGCAGGTTGGCGACGAGTTCATCCATCGCGACCTTGTTTTCGGCCGGGAAATAGCGCGCGACATATTCCTTGCCGATCAGCTCGCCCAGCAGGCCTTCTGCCTCGCCAATGGCGCGCTTCCAGCGGGGGCGCTGCTGCGGAGTGCCGCGCAGGGTCTTGCCGAAGAATTCAAAGTTCGCCGCATCGAAGCGCGCGGGCAGCACGGCCGCATTGCCCGACAGGAACTCCTTGATCATCCACGCCTGCAATGTCTCGACCGGGGTTTCGCCCAGCAGCGCGAACATGCCGGGAAGGCCGCTGCCGATCTTGGCCTGCGTCGCTTCGTCGAGCTTGAACTTGGCGATTTCCTCCGGCGTGGGCGGCATCAGGCTGACGACGAAGCCGGGGCTCTTTTCGATCCCGATCGCGGTCAGCATCGCGGTGACCGGCACCTTGCCGCCGATCGCGCTGAGTTCGTCGGCGGTCAGCAGGTTGTAGGTGAGGTCGCGGTTGCGGCGCACGGCACGGTCCCAGGCAACCTTGCGGGCGATAGTATCTTCGAAGACATAGACCGTCTCGGCCATCGCCGCGGGGTTGGCGTAACCGGACTCACCCAGCAGGAAGGTCAGGTATTCCTTGTACTTGGCTTGGATCGCGACGCCCTTTTCCGAGGTGTCGAGATAGTAATCGCGGTCCGGCATCCCCAGCCCGCCGAAGCCGACATTGGCGATGTGGCGGTCCGGCTGCTTGGCATCGACGCCGACCCCGCCGCCCACAGGGCTGGCAAAGCCGGGCTCGGCCCACAGCATGGCGAGATCATCGAGGGTCTTGGCACCCTTGATCCGGGCGAGATAGGGCTGCGCCGGGGCAAGGCCCGCCGCTTCAATCGCCGCCGTATCGAGGTACGTGCGATAGGTATCGAGAATGCGGCGCTCGTCACCGGAAAGGCTGGCGGCGTCCTTGGCCACCAATTCGTCCATCAGCGCCTTGACGTCATAGGTGCTCTTTTCGCCCAGCAGCACGAACGCGCCGATGCGGCTGAAATCGGCGGGGAGCGGCGTGGCGTCGATCCAGCGCTTGTTGACATAGGCGTTGAAGTCATCGCCCGGCTTGATGTCCTCAGCGAGCAGCTGGGGATCAACGCCCCAGCTACCGAAGCTCATCGCCGGCAGGGCGGCAGCGGGCGCTTCATCGGCAGCGGCCAGCAGCGTGTCGACTTCGCCATGGTGGTCATGGCCATCGTCCTGCGCAAAGGCGGGCGCGGCGGCGAGCGCAAGCAGGCTTGCGCCGATAAGGGCGGCGGTCTTGTGGATCATGGCTGATGTGTCCCAGAAATAGCGGCGGCAGAGGATCTGCGATGCGTCACACTAACGTCGCACAGGGCAAAGGGTTGCCGCTTATCCGGCGCAGGTCGCTCTTCGTCGAAAAACGGAAGGCGTCAGGCGATCAGGCAGCGGCGTCGGCGAATTGCAGCCGGGCGAGGCGCGCATAGAGCCCGCCTGCCTTGCTCAAGGCGTCATGCGTGCCCTGTTCGACGATCCGGCCATCATCCAGCACCACGATCCGGTCTGCCGCCCGCACGGTGGCGAGGCGGTGCGCGATCACCAGCGTGGTGCGGCCCAGCATCAGGCCGTCCAGCGCCTGCTGCACCAACTGCTCGCTTTCCGCATCGAGCGCGCTGGTGGCTTCATCCAGCAACAGGATCGGCGCATCCCGCAGCAACGCGCGCGCAATGGCAACGCGCTGTTGCTGCCCGCCCGAAAGCTGCGTCCCGCCTTCGCCAAGATAGGTGTCGAGCCCGTTGGGCAGCTTGCGCAGGAAGCTTTCCGCATTAGCGGCGCGGGCGGCGTCCCAGATTTGCGCGTCGGTGGCGTCCCACTTGCCATAGCGCAGATTGTCGCGGGCATTGGCGCTGAACAGCACGCCTTCCTGCGGCACCAGCGCGATGCGCGAACGGATCTCGGCGGGGTCAGCGCTGGTCAGCGGCACGCCATCCAGGCGGATCGTGCCCGCCTGCGGATCGTAGAACCGCTCGACCAGCTGGAAGATCGTCGATTTGCCCGCCCCGGACGGCCCGACGATGGCGATGGTCTCACCCGGCTCGATTTCGAGCGTGAAGTCCTTGAGCGCGGCGGTTTCGGGCCGCGCGGGATAGCGGAAGGTGACATTGCGGAAACTGAGGCTGCCGCGCGCAGGCTCCGGCAGACGCTCGGGTCGGGCGGGGGCGGCGATTTCGGGCTTGGATTCGAGCAGCTCGGCAAGCCGGCTCGCCGCACCGGCCCCGCGCAGCAGATCGCCATACACCTCGGTGAGGGAGCCCAGCGCACCGGCCACAAGGCCGCCGGTTAGCACGAAGGCTGCAATGGTGCCGCCGCTGATCAGCCCATCGGCCACCGCCAGGGCGCCGCGCCACATCACCAGCACCACCCCGCCGAACACCAGCAGGATCACCACCGACGTCATCGCCGCGCGCAGCAGGATGCGGCGGCGCGCGGTTTCAAACGTGCCTTCGACCACGCCAGCAAACCGCTCACTCTCACGCCGTTCCTGCCCGAAGCTCTGGACGATCTTCATCGCCGAGAGGACTTCAGTGACATAGGCACCTACGTCCGCGATCCGGTCCTGACTGGTGCGCGAAACCGCGCGGATCTTGCGGCCGAAGAACACGATCGGCGCGATCACCAGCGGGATGCCGATCAACAGCCCGAGTGTCAGCGACGGCGCGAGGTAGACCAGCAGCCCGATCCCGCCGATCGCGGTCAGCGAATTGCGCAGCGCGACCGACACCGTGGTGCCGACCACATTTTCGATCACCGCCGTATCGCTTGTCATGCGGCTGGAGATTTCCTTGGGGCTGTTCACCTCGTAGAAGCCGGGCGACAGGCGCAGCAGATTGGCCTGCACCTTCAGCCGGATATCAGCCACCACCCGCTCACCCAGCCAGCTGACGAAATAGAACCGCAGCGCTGTCCCCAGCCCGAGGATCACGACGATCATCAGCAGGTATTGGAAGGCGTGGGCAATATCGTCGGCATTGGCCGCGCCGGTGAAAGCCTCGTCGATGATGACCTTGAAGCGCCACGGAATCGCCAGCGTCGCCGCCGAGGTGATGAACAGCGCGAGCAGCGCAAAGGCGATCTCGCGGGGGTATTGCACCGCGGTGCCGAACACCATCCGCAGCGGGCCGAGCGAGCGCGCCTTGGGCGCAGGCGCGTTGTCCACTACCGCCGCCGGTTCGGGCATTGCAGCCGTGACCTCAGCATCCGCCGGGACGTCAGAGGGTTCGCGCTTCTGGAGTTCACCTTGCATGATCGCAGCGCTCTAGCGGGCCGGAGCACGAATTTCACGTGCAAAAAGCGGCAAGCCCACAGGCGCTCTCACGCGCTGTCCCCATAATTGTGCATTGCACAACGGCCAGCGAAGGCGCATCTGTATCGGCAAGGTGCCACGGGATAAGGCGCCAAACCGTTCGTCGCCTGAGGTAAATCGATGCTTTATCATGCTTATGAGCTCCAGCGCAGCTGGCTGAACAGCGCCAGCGCGCTCGCTTCGATCAGCGCCGGGATGCTGAACAACCCCTCCAATCCGTTCGGTTACATGGGCATGGGGCCGATGGTCGCCAATGCGCTTGACGTGTTTGCCCATGCGACCGCGCATTATGGCAAGCCCGAATTCGGCATCACCGCGGTCGAGATCGACGGCCAGGCGCACACGGTGATCGAACGCGTTGCACTGAAGCGTCCCTTCGGCGATCTGTTGCATTTCACGGTTGAGGGCACCCCGAAAGACCGGCCGCGCCTGCTGATCGTCGCCCCGATGAGCGGCCACTACGCCACGCTGCTGCGCGGCACGGTGGAACGGATGCTGGAAAGCGCCGATGTGTTCATCACCGACTGGGCCGATGCCAAGATGGTGCCGACCGATGCCGGGAATTTCGACCTCGATGAATATATCGACTACCTGATCGAATTCACCGAGCACGTGCACGCCGACGCGAATGGCCCGCGTGTTCACATGATGGCGGTGTGCCAGCCTTCGGTTCCGGCCTTCGCGGCCGTAGCGCTGATGAACCTCCACAAATCGCCCGCAACCCCGGCAACACTGACCATGATGGGCGGCCCGATCGACACGCGCGAATGCCCCACCGTGGTCAACAACATGGCGATGCAGCGCCCGATCGAGTGGTTTCGCCAGTCCGTGATCGCCACGGTGCCGCACAAATATCCCGGCTCCGGCCGCCGCGTCTATCCCGGCTTCATGCAGCTCAACGCCTTCATGTCGATGAACCTCTCAAGCCACATGATGAGCCATTACGAGATGTTCAAACACCTCACCGTCGGCGACGATGCCTCCGCGCAGGCGACCAAGACATTCTATGACGAGTACCGTTCGGTCTGCGACATGACGGCCGAGTTCTATCTTCAGACCGTCGAAGAGGTGTTCCAGAAGCACTCAATCCCCAAGGGCGAGTTCCGCCACAAGGGCGAGCTGGTCGACATCACCAAGATCACCGACACCGCCCTGCTGGCGATCGAAGGCGAGCGCGACGATATCTCCGGCCTCGGCCAGACCAAAGCGGCGCTCAAGCTGACGCCGAACCTGCCCGAGAGCAAGAAGCGCTACTACATGGCCGAAGGCGCCGGGCATTACGGGATCTTCAACGGCAGCCGCTGGCGCACCAAGGTCGCGCCGGTGGTCGAGGAATGGATCGCCGCGCACGGGGAATAGTCTGCCCCCCTTCCCGGGCTTGACCCGGGACCCCGCTTCCTTTGCTTGCGAGCGCCGAAAAGGGCAGCGGGGCCCCGGATCAAGTCCGGGGAGACGAAGTGAAGGGAAGTCCCAAAATCCCCCGCTAGCCCTGCCCTCGTCCCCGTTCCTGCACGGCGGCGCGGCGGGTTTCGACGTCTTCGGGGGCGACGGCTGAGTTGGCGGCGCTTGACCGTTCCGCTTCCAGCGCCAGCCCCTCCCCGAAGCTGTGCGCATAGCCATCGTCGATCAGCCGCTTGTAGTTGGCGAGGAAGGCCGGATCGATCCCGGCCATGTCGCCCGCCAGCTTGCGCGCCAGCGGGATCAGGGCGTCAGGTTCGACCACATGGTTGACCAGCCCCCATGCCTGCGCCGTCGCGGCGTCGAGGAAGTTGCCGGTGAAGGCCAATTCCTTGGCGCGGCTGATGCCGATCATGCGCGAGAGTTTCTGCGACAGCCCCCACCCCGGCACGATCCCGACCCGCGCGTGGGTATCGGCGAAGCGGGCATTGGTGCTCGCGATCAACACATCGCAGGCGAGCGCGACTTCGAAGCCGCCGGTGATCGCCACCCCGTTGATCGCGCCGATTACCGGCTTGCGGCAGAGTTCGATGGCCTTGACCGGATTGTCCGCCGGATCGGTCGCATTGGCGCTGCCGAGTGCGCCCGCCTCGCTACCCAATTCCTTGAGATCGAGCCCCGCGGTGAACGCCCGCTCCCCCGCGCCGGTCAGGATCACCGCGCGGACCGAGTCATCCGCATCGACCGCGCGCATCACTTCAGCCAGCCGCGCGCGCAGGGCGCGGTTCAGCGCGTTCATCGCCTGTGGGCGGTTGAGGGTGACGGTGGCGATGCCATCAGCCACGTCGAGCAGGATCACGTCGTCACTCATCACAATCTCCAATCGATCGCCCCGCGTCCGTGCTCTTCCAGAAAGGCATTGGTCTGGCTGAACGGGCGCGAGCCGAAGAAGCCGTTATGCGCCGATAGCGGGCTCGGGTGGGCCGATGCCAGTATCAGATGTGCGCTGTTGCGCGCGAGGGCGGGCACACGGCGCGCCTTCTTCTTCGCGTGGCTGCCCCACAGGATGAAGACCACCGGCTCCTCCCGCTCCGCTACCGCCGCCACGCAGGCATCCGTCACCGCATCCCACCCGCGCCCGGCATGGCTGCCCGCCAACCCGGCCTCGACCGTCAGGGTGTTGTTGAGCAGCAGCACCCCCTGCCGCGCCCATGGCGTCAGATCGCCGGTCGCCGCGCGGGGCAGGCCGAGGTCCGCCTCCAGCTCCTTGTAGATGTTCACCAGCGACGGCGGCACGCGAACGCCCGCCTGTACCGAGAACGCCAGCCCATGCGCCTGACCCGGCCCGTGATAGGGGTCTTGCCCCAGGATCACGCAGCGGACCTCGGGCAGCGGGGTCAGCGCCAGCGCCGCGAGCCGGGTGCCGCGCGGCGGATAGACCTGCTTGCCCGCGGCTTCCTCGGCCTTCAGCCACCCGCCCAGCTTGCGCGCCTCGGGGGTGCTCAGCACCGGCTCCAGCGACGGGCGCCACGTTTCGGGGATGGTCTCTGTCGCCATAGCGGGCAAACCTACACGCCCCATCGCCGCGCGCCACTCGCCCCTTCCCCTCTTTCCCCAATCGGCGTAGGGCGAGCGGCATGGCAGTGCATTTTCATGAAGAAGACCTCCCCGCTGGCGTGTTGACCGGCACCACCGATCTTGCGGTTGATACCGAGACCATGGGCCTCATCACCCCGCGTGATCGGCTGTGCGTGGTGCAGATTTCGGACGGCACGGGGAACGAGCATCTTGTGCGTTTCAACCCCGGCAGCCGCTATGACGCGCCGAACCTGAAGGCGGTGCTGGGCGATCCTTCGCGGGTGAAGATCTACCACTTCGGCCGCTTCGATCTCGCCGCCGTGCACCACTATCTCGGCGTGATGGCCGGGCCGGTGTTCTGCACCAAGATCGCGAGCAAGCTGGTGCGGACCTACACCGATCGCCACGGCCTCAAGAACCTGGTCGAGGAATTGCTGGGCGAGAATATCTCCAAGCAGCAGCAAAGCTCCGACTGGGGCGGGCCGGTACTGTCCGATGCGCAGCGCGATTACGCCGCGTCGGACGTGCGCTATCTCCACCGGCTGCGTGATGAGCTCACCGTGCGGCTGGAACGCGAGGGGCGGACCGCCATCGCGCAGGCCTGCTTCGATTTCCTGCCGACGCGGGCGCTGCTCGACATCGCCGGCTGGGCCGAAAGCGACATCTTCAGCCACATGTAAGGACGCCCGAGGCACACCCCCGTCATGGCCCCCGCCGAAACCACCATCGAAACATCCGAAGCGCGCGCGCTCCGCAGCCGGCGGCAGACCTTTGCTGCGCCCGGTGGCTCGCATGACCGGCTGGTGCGGTTCCTGGCGCGGGCGCTGCCGATGGGCGTGGGCGTGGTCGCGGCGCTGATGATCATCACGCCCCTATCCCCGCGCGGCGAGGTCAGTTTCCTGCTTGATCGCAACAAGGTCGCTCAGATTGACGAGCGCCTGAGCGTCGACAATGCGATGTATCGCGGGCGCGACAATCAGGGCCGCCCGTTCTCGCTGCTGGCGGGTGAGGCGGTGCAGCGCTCCAGTGTCGAAGGCTTGGTGCGGATGCGCGATCTGGTGGCGCAGCTGCTGCTGACCGAAGGGCCTGCGCGCCTGAGCGCGGACGGCGGTGTCTATGATCTGGATGCCGAGACCGTGACGGTCGACGGCCCGGTCCGCCTGACCGCCTCGGATGGATATGCCATGATCGCACGCGGCGTTTCCGTCGATCTCAAGGCGCGCACCATGCAGGGCGATGCCGGCGTTTCGGGTGAGGTTCCGGCCGGGACCTTCTCCGCCGACACGATGCGCGCCGATCTGCCCTCGCGCACGATCACGCTCGAAGGCAATGCGCGCCTGACGATGATACCCGGCCAGCTGAGGATGCCGTGATGGACCAGAATGCCCCCGCTTCCCGCACCCCGCTTGCCCGGCTCGCCCTGATCTGGGGGATCGGTGGCTTCGCGCTGACCGCCGCGCTGATGGGCGGGATGAGCCTTAACGCGCAAAGCATCGCCAGCCACGATTCCAAAGCGCCCGTCACCTATGATGCGGGCAAGTTCGTGCTGGATGACCGCGCCAATCAGGTGATCTTCAGCGGCGGGGTGATCGTCAATCAGGCGGACCTGCGCATTCAGTCCGACCGGATGCTGGTCAATTTCACCGATGGCGGCAGCCTCGAAATCCAGCGCATCACCGCGACCGGCGGCGTCGTCATCACCCGCGGCGATGAACGCGCGAGCGGCGACAATGCGATCTATGATTTCAACCGCCGGATCATCACCATGGCGGGCAATGTCCGCCTGCGCCGTGGGACCGACACCCTGAACGGCGGGCGCTTGGTAATCGACCTCGCCAGCGGGCTATCGACGGTTGATGGCACCGCCTCGGGCTCCAGCATCGGGGCGCCCGGCGCACCCGCCGGTCAGGGCCGCGTTACCGGCAGCTTCACGGTCCCGCAAAAGAACTGATCCGTCCGCGTTATCGGGATGCTGCACCATCGCGGTTCGCGGGCGGCTTGCTACCGCTTCGCCGCAAATCGCGCGATTTCAGCCAACTCCTGTGCGAGCAGCAATTCGGCGGACTGGCTATTGGCAAGCAGGCTGCGGTGCAGCGCCGTGAGACGCGGGATGAGCCGGTCGAGCCTTGTCTCGCTGGAACCCCGCGCTGCGGGCAGGGTCCAGCGCTTGAACTGATTGCCGATATCGCGCTTCTCCTTGAAGAAGATGCCCAGCCGCATTTCCGCGCCCTTGTCGATCTGATCGAAATTGCCGCGCGGGCCGAGGTAGGCGGCGATCTGCGCCAACTGCGCCGCCCGCCGCTCCAGCGCCAGCGCCACGCCGACCGGGTTCAGCCCCAGCTCGCGCATCCGCTTGATCTCACCCGCGATCTTGCCCAGTTCTCCGCCCAACACCGCGTTGACCAGCGGCGCAAACCCGTCCTCCTCGGTCGCCGCGCCAATCGCGGCATGATCTTCGGGCGTGGCGGAGCGGGGGGCTTGCGGATCGGCATCGCAATAGAGCGCCAGCTTGGTGACCTCAGACTGCGCCAGTCGCACATCAAGCCCCGCGCCGCGCGCGATCCGCTCCGCCAGATCGCCGCCGAGCCTGAGGCCAGCCGCATCAGCCATGCCGCGCACCGCCTGCGCCACTGCCGACAAATCGGGCGGATGGAACATTGCCACCAGCGCATCGTGCCGCTTTTCCAGCAGTTTGGCGGTGCGTGACTTGTCGGTGGCGGAAGTGGCGACGACGATCACCGGCGCCGCCTCGCCCGCGCCAGCATCGGCGGTTTCGATCAGGAATTGCAACGCATCATGCGCGTCGTCGCCGCTGGCGCGCACCCAGATATGGCGCGCTCCGCCGAACAGCGAGGTCGAGCGCGCTTCATCGCCCAGCAGCGCAGGATCGCGTTTGAGGTCTGCGCCCGCCAGTTCCACCCGGTCACCCGCATCGGGGAAGGCAGCGGCCAAGCGGTTGGCGGCAGCGGTCGCCCCGGCTTCATCCGGGCCGCAGAAAAAGAAGATGCGGGCGGCGAGCGCGCCTTGCGGCAGGCCGCGGGCGAAATCGCTGTTCTTGGCCTTCACTGGCCCGCAGCGGCGCGGCTGCGCAGCGTGACGGCGATCTGCGTCGCCATCCGGTCGGCGACTTCGAGCGCGAGGTTTTCCAGCGCCTTCTGCTCGGCGGCGATGGTGGCATATTCGCTGGAAACCACGTCGATCCCCGCATCCGAGCCTGCGGTGGCATCGAGCAGCACCGAACCCGTCGCCAGCTCGACCAGCTGATAGCGCGCACGCAGAATGCGGCGTTCGCGGCTGATCGTGTCATCATTGAGCACGCCCAGCGCTTCGAGCGAATCGTCGAGCCTGACGTCGAGCCGGTATTGCGGCGTCACCTGCCCTGCCACCCCAAGCCGGGCGTCGAGCGCGTTCTTGACCAGCCACCCGCCGCGGCCCTGAATCGCCGGGATGTCCACCGCGGCAATCCCCTGCGCCGCGCCCGAACTCATCCCGCCCGCATACATCGGCGAGAGGCCGCAGGCGGTGAGGGCCAAGGGGGCCAGCAGGGCAAAGAGAATGCGCATCAGGTGACGATATTCACCAATCGGTCGGGCACCACAATGATCTTGCGGATCGCGGCGCCATCGATCGAGCGTTGCAGGTTGGCCGAGGCGAGCGCCAACGCTTCAAGCGTGTCCTTCGACGCCCCCTTGGGTGCAGTCACGGTGTCGCGCAGCTTGCCCATGTGCTGGATCGCGATGGTGACCTCGTCATCGACCAGCAGCGCGGGATCGACCGCGGGCCAGGCATCTTCGGCAACCAGCCCGATCCCGAGCCCGTAGGTCGCACGGGCTTCTTCCGCGAGGTGCGGCATCATCGGCGACACAAGGGTGGCGAGCTTGCGGATCGCATCGGATCGGCTCGCCGACAGCTCGGCTTTCTCGGTCGCGCCGACGAGCTCGTAGATGCGGGCCACAGCCTTGTTGAAGCTCAGCGCCTCGATATCGTCAGCAACTGCCGCGACAGTCTGGTGCAGCTTGCGGTCAAGCGCCTTGTCAGTCTTGGCATCGGCTCCCGCCCCGCCCGCACCGACCTGCCCAAACAGGCGCCAAAGCCGCTGGACGAAGCGCGCACAGCCCTCGATCCCGGCGTCGGACCACGGCAGATCGCGTTCCGGCGGGCTGTCCGACAGCATGAACCACCGCACCGCATCCGCGCCGTGGCGGGCGATGATATTGTCCGGGTCGACGACGTTCTTCTTCGACTTCGACATCTTGATGACGCGGCCAACTTCGACCGTTCCGCCATCGGCAAGGAGCGTTGCGCCATCGGAGGTGCGGTCCACTTCCTCGGGGCCGAAGAACACTGGCACGCCGCGCGTTTCATCGATGCGGCTATAGGTTTCGTGCGTCACCATGCCTTGCGTGAACAGCGCGGCAAACGGCTCCTGCACGGTGATCTTGCCGATATGCGCCAGCGCCCGCGTCCAGAAACGGGCGTAGAGCAGGTGCAAAATCGCGTGCTCGATGCCGCCGATATAGTGCTGCACCGGCATCCACTTGGCGACCTCTTCGGGGTCAAACGGACGGTCAGCGGGCTGGCTGGCGAAGCGCAGGAAGTACCACGAGGAATCAACGAAGGTGTCGAGCGTATCGGTCTCGCGCCGCGCCGCTGCGCCGCACTTGGGGCAGTCGACGTGCTTCCAGGTGGGGTGGCGTTCGAGTGGGTTGCCGGGGACCTCGAAGCTGACATCCTCGGGCAGAGTGACGGGCAGCTGGTCCTTAGGCACCGGCACCACGCCGCAGGTGTCGCAATGGATGAAGGGGATCGGCGTCCCCCAATAGCGCTGGCGCGATACGCCCCAGTCGCGCAGGCGCCACACGGTGCGGCCCTCGCCCCAACCGCCGCTTTCGGCGCGGGTGATGACCGCCTGCTTGGCGTCCTCGACACTCATGCCGTTCAGGAAATCGGAATTGACGATCACCCCGTCACCCGCCTCGGCCTCACCCTTGAAGGGCTCGTCAGCCTTGGCCGGATCGCTGGCGACCACGCGCAGGATCGGCAGTTCGTACTTGGTCGCGAATTCAAAGTCGCGCTGGTCATGCCCCGGCACACCCATCACCGCGCCCGTGCCGTATTCCATCAGCACGAAGTTGGCGATGAACACCGGCAGGTCCGCCCCGGTGAACGGGTGCTTGGCGGTTACGGGCGCGCGATAGCCCAGCTTCTCCGCCGTTTCGAGCGCTGCGGCCGTGGTCGCGCCCTTTTTGCATTGGTCGATAAAGGCGGCGACCTCGGGGTCACCCGCCAGCCCTTGGGCAATCGGGTGATCAGCGGCGATGGCGCAGAAGCTCGCCCCGAAAATCGTGTCGGGACGGGTCGAGTAAACCGCCAGCTTGCCGCCATCGGATAGGTCGAAACTGAACTCCAAGCCCTGCGACTTGCCGATCCAGTTCTCCTGCATCAGGCGAACCTTCTCGGGCCAGTCTTCGAGCTTGCCCAGCCCTTCGAGCAGATCGTCGGCAAAGTCGGTGATCTTCAGGAACCACTGGTTGAGCTTGCGCTTCTCGACCTCGGCGCCGGAACGCCAGCCCTTGCCGTCGATCACCTGCTCGTTGGCGAGCACGGTCATGTCGACCGGGTCCCAGTTGACGGTCGATTCCTTACGGTAGACGAGGCCCGCTTCATACAGATCGGCAAACAGCGCCTGTTCGTGGCCGTAATATTCGGGATCGCAGGTGGCGAATTCGCGCGTCCAGTCGAGCGCGAAGCCGATGCGCTGCAACTGCGCCTTCATCTGCGCAATGTTCTGGCGGGTCCAGCCGCCCGGATGGACGCCCTTTTCCATCGCGGCATTCTCTGCCGGCATCCCGAAGGCGTCCCAGCCCATCGGGTGCAGCACTTCAAACCCGCGCATCTTCTGGTAGCGCGCCAGCACGTCGCCCATCGTGTAGTTGCGCACATGGCCCATGTGGATGCGCCCCGAGGGATAGGGGAACATCTCAAGGATAAAGCTTTTCGGCTTTTCGCTGTTCGAATCGGCGGTGAAAGTCCCCGCGTCTGTCCAGGCACGCTGCCAGCGTGAGTCAGCGGTTTGCGGATCGAAGCGATCCGCCGGGGCGACGGCAGGATCGAAACGGGTATCGGTCATGGACGGCTTTCAGTGAGAAGCGTGAACTCGGGAAGCGCCTAGGACGCAATCGCCTGGCGGCGCAGATCGCGGGCCTTGGTGAGGATGATGTCCTCAAGCTTCTGCACGGTGGCCGCCTGCACCGGGGCTTCGACCCAGTTGCCGGCCTCGTTCACCTGACGGCTCGCCGCGACGCGCAGGGCATCGGCGCGCAGATCCTGATCGAGGATTGTCACGGTCAGCTTGACCCGCTCATTGGGGTTGGAGGGATTGGAATACCAGTCGGTCACGATCACGCCCCCGCTGCTGTCGGCCTGAAGCAGCGGCGCAAAGCTCACTGTGTCGAGCGCGGCACGCCACAGATAGGCGTTGACGCCGATGGTGTTGAGCTGGGCCGCAGACAATTCGGTGCGCGGGCGGGTGCCGCCGCCGCAGGCGCTGAGGCCCACCAGCGAGACGCCAAGCAGCGCAAGGCCAAGCGTGCGGCGAAACGCCGGGCGACCATTGGCCTTGGAGAAAGTGGCGGAATTGGCGCGTGTCACAGCCGGATCATCCTCATCATCTGTATCGGCCTCGCTCTATAGCCCCAAGGGTTGATGCGGCAAGCATCATCCGCGCAGAGGCCCGGCCGAGGCGGTCAAGCCATGCGCTGGAAGAGCGCACCCGGGCTTTACCCAGCCTGAATTTGCCTAACAGTGCAACATTCTGTGTGCATGGTGCCACAGGTGCGACGCGAATCTGTTTCGTGTCGCAGCAACCCCATTGCAAGCGGCCTGCGCGAGACTATCACTATATTTCAAAGTCACCGCGACTCAGCTGGCGTTAAGGCAGAGCGTGGTGAGGCAAAGGCCCCCGGCCGGAAATCCGGGGCGCATGAGAACAGGAAACGGGTAGCATAATGGCACGCGAGTCGGACAGGTCAGCAAAGGCGCAGCAATCGCTGCGGCCGCTTGCCCTGTACGCGCTGGCGTGCGGCGCGCTGGCCCTTGCCGTGCCGAGCGCCGGACTGGCGCTGGCGGGCGAAATCGCGCCGGTGCGGACGGCGGCTTCGCTTGATGCCTTGGGCCTGCGGATGTTCACCCCGGCCTCGGTCGATCCTGATCTGGCCGCCCGCGTGGCTGACAAGGCGCGCGCGCGCGGCATTCGTTTCACGCCTGCCAGCGCGCCGACCATGTCGGGCAAGCGCACAGTGACGGTCGCGGTGCGGATGGATGATGACACCGCCCGCGCGATCACGGTGCGCAAGGCGATCGACGCCGTGCCGGGCCGCGGTCTCGGCCTTACCGGTCTGGATTCGAGCAAGTTCCAGCTGGGTTCGGCACGCGGCTACAAGAGCTTTGCCCGCTCGGTCGATCTGTCGGCCAAGGTCAGCAATGTCTCGCTGCCCGATCTGGCGCAGTTCGAACCGTCACGCCCCAAGGCCGAAGACAAGCCCAGCCGCCTCCAGCCGCGGATCGAGCTTGAGGATCGTCAGATTGCCGGCCGTTCGCCCAACACGCTCGATTCGACCGCCGCGCAGACCGTGGGTCTGGGTGGGAGCTTCCGCCTTTCGCCCAATCTCAACGTGACGGCGGGCGTGCGCTACTCGCAGGAGCGCGAACGGCTTAATCCGCTGACCAATTCGGTGCAGGATAGCCAGGCGGTCTACGTCGGGACTCAGATCAAGTTCTGATCCCGCGCGGCTCGGCCGGTCGTTGATGCTGCAACGGGCCCGAAACGCATAGCTATTCCCCGCTTTCCCTGACCCTACGGCACGGCTAGGTTGCGCTGGTGCAATCGCATCACGTCAAGGGGAGAAGAGCATGGGCCGGGTAGCCATCGTCACCGGGGGAACGCGCGGAATCGGAGAGGCGATCTGCAAGCGGCTCCAGCGCCAAGGCCACACCGTCATCGCCAATTACGCCGGGAACGAGGAGAAGGCGCGGGCCTTCACCGAAGCGACCGGCATCCCGGCGCGCCGCTGGGACGTGGGCGATTACGAGGCGACCCAAGCGGGCTGCGCCGCCGTGGCGGAGGAATTCGGCCCGGTCGATATCGTGGTCAACAACGCCGGGATCACCCGCGATGGCACGCTCCACAAGATGAGCTTCGAGGACTGGAACGATGTGATGCGCATCAACCTCGGCGGGTGCTTCAACATGGCCAAGGCGACCTTCCCCGGAATGCGCGAGCGCGGGTGGGGGCGGATCGTCAACATCGGCTCGATCAACGGGCAGGCGGGGCAATATGGCCAGGTCAATTATGCCGCCGCCAAGAGCGGCATTCACGGCTTTACCAAGGCCTTGGCGCAGGAAGGCGCGAAGTTCGGGGTGACGGTGAACGCGATCGCGCCGGGTTATATCGACACCGACATGGTCGCCGCCGTCCCCGCTCCGGTGCTCGAGAAGATCGTCGCCAAGATCCCGGTCGGCCGGCTCGGCATGGCCGAGGAAATTGCCCGCGGCGTGGCGTTCCTGACCAGCGAGAACGGCGGGTTCATGACCGGCTCGACCATGAGCATCAACGGCGGGCAGCATATGTATTGAGGCCGGGAGGCGCGCAGCGCTGCTGCGCGCCGGTGCAGCGAAGCGGCACCCGGCCGCGCGGCCGGCGGGGCGGCGGGCCCCCTGCTCGCCGAACCCGTCCGACGTCAGCCTGCGGCTTGGCCGCAGGCCCCCTTCGCGCTACGCTCCCCCCATAACACAAGGGGACATCACCATGGCACTGACCGAAGCGCAGGCAGACCTGCGCCGCGCCCATGTGAACGGCGGCGCGGGCGTGCTGGTATCGGGCCTGGCCTGGCTGGCGGCAGGCGCGGCGCTGCTCGCTCAGGGCCCGCAAACTGGCTTTTTTGTCCTGTTTTTCTGCGGCTTGGCGATTGCGCCTGTGGCAGGGCTGGTGGAGCGGTTTGTGTTCAAGGCCTCGCCCTCCACCACTGGCAAGCGATTGGAGTGGATTGCGATTGCCACCGTCCCCGTCCTGCTCGGCGGGTTCTTTATCGGATGGCTCGGCATGGCTGAGGCGCCTTTCGCAGCGGTGCCGATCGTAGCGATTGGGGTCGGCCTGCGCTACCTCGCGTTCCCGGTGATGTTCGGGAGCTTGGTTTTCGCCCTGTTGGGGGCGGCGTTCATCGCCACAGGCGCAGTGGGCATCCTCAGCCACGCTGCCGCCCCGTGGGCCGCGCTCGGTCTTGGCGTGATTGAACTGGCCACGGGCGCAATGCTCGTACAGCAATGGCGCGCCGCGGCCAGCCCGACATGACGCCAACCCCTCACCCAATCACAATTCCCACCACGCGCCACGCGCCATCTTCCCACTCCAGCGAGACGCTTTCAACCTGATTGGTCCCGTCCGCATAGCTGCTGGCGAACTTGACCAGCTGGTAGCCTTCGGGCGGAGCGGGGACGAATTCGTTGGTGACGAGATTGCGGGTCAGCACTGTGCCGAGCGGCGGGCGGACTTTCTCGGACACCGCGGTCCAGCGCTCCAGACTGTTGAGCTTGCGAAACTGCGTTCCCGTGGCGGCATAGCTTTCAGGCCAGCGGCTCTCGTCGATCAGCATCAGGAAGGCTTCGGCCGCCCGGGCGGCGGCGACGGCATCAGCCTCGGCCGTCGCGGCGGCTGACACCACAGGAGCAGGTGCCAACACCGAGAGCGGCGAGGCGGGGAGGAACAGCGCGGCAAGAATCAAGGACATGGCAAGCACTCCGGCAAGGGTGAGAGCAAGGCCCGGCCCAAGGCCCAACCACGCCCGCCGCTGGGTAGCGGATGCCGCTGCCTCTGCCGCGCCAGACACCTCGGCCGCATCCCCCAAAGCCTTGTCCCTCAAGTTTTCGGGGGGCTCTCCGCCTTCCTCTGCCAGCAACCGCCGTGCCGCCTCTCGGCTGCTGGTCACGCCCAGCTTGCGCCGCGCATCGCGCAGCCGTTCGTTCACCGTGTGCACCGACAGGCCCAACTCCTGCGCCGAGGACTTGGCGTCATGCCCGCGCAGGATCAGGCGGAGGGTCTGCTTCTCCTTCTCGGTCAGCGTGTCGAGGACGGTCGTCATGGCTGCGGTCTAGGGCGCGCACCGGGGGCGAGCCACCCCGAATTTTTCGGGGGCCGTTGCAGCGTCGTTTCCCGCGCCGCCGCAATGCGATAGGCTGGCGCGTATGACAGCTACTGCGCCGCCCGCCCCCGCCGCTCGCCTCACCTTCGGACTTCCGCTCTGGACGTTGATCGGGCCGGTGCTCGGCATCGCCGCGCTGGCGTTGGGCAAGCCCGATGGGTTCGCCCCTACCACAATCATCGCCCTGCTGCTGGGCGCGGCGGTGATGGCGGCGGTCTATCATGCCGAAATCATAGCCCACTATGTTGGCGAGCCGTTCGGCACCCTGATCCTCGCGCTGGCGGTGACGGTGATCGAGGTGTCGCTGATCGTCTCGATCATGCTGGCGGGCGGCGAAGATACTGAACTGCTGGCGCGCGACACGCTGATCGCGACGATCATGATCACCATCAACGGCATCATCGGCATCTGCCTGATCGCGGGCGGGCGGCGCCATCTGGAGCAGGCCTATACCCAGGCCGGGGTCAGCACGGGCCTGGCGATGCTGGCCACGCTCGCGGTGCTGACGCTGGTGCTGCCCCGCTTCACCACCAGCGCGCCTGAGTCCTATTATACCGAGACGCAGCTGGTGTTCGTCGCGGCGGTGTCGCTGATCGTCTATATCACCTTCGTGGTCGCGCAGACGATCCGCCACCGCGATCACTTCATCCACCAGATCGCCGATGCCGACGATCACGCCCACGAGGAGCCGGTCTCGCGCCCCAAGGCAGCGGCGGCAGCGGCGATGCTGCTGGCGGCGCTGGTGGCGGTGGTGTTGCTCGCCAAGAACCTCTCTCCGGTGATCGAGGCGGGCGTGCAGGCAGCGGGCGCGCCCAAGGCCGTGGTGGGGATCATCATCGCCGCCTTGGTGCTCGCGCCCGAGGGCTTCTCGGCCTTGCGCGCGGCCAAGGCCAACCGGGTGCAGACCAGCCTCAACCTCGCGATCGGATCGGCGCTGGCCTCGATCGGGCTGACCATTCCGGCGGTGGCGATGGTGGCACTGGCGCTGGGGCTCGATCTCGAACTCGGGCTGTCGATGGGCGGGATCGTGCTGCTGGCACTGACGCTGCTGGTGGCGAGCCTGACGCTGGGTCAGGGCCGGACCACGGTTGTGCCGGGGGTGATCCACCTCGTGATCTTCGCGACCTATCTGTTCACCACCATCGTGCCGTGAGCGCCCGGGAGACTGACATGGCTGACCGCATCCTCGTATTCTACGGCTCCTACCGCCGCGACCGTCAGGGCATCCGGCTCGCGGATTACTGCGTCCGCCAGTTGGAGGCGCGGGGGGCTGAGGTGGAGCTGATCGATGCCAAGGCGCTCGATCTCCCGATGCTGGACCGGATGTACAAGGAATACCCCAAGGGCGAGGCCCCCGATGCGCTGGAGACACTGGCGGGCAAGATCCGTCGCGCGGATGCGTTTCTGTTCGTGGTCGGCGAATACAATTGGAGCGTGCAGCCGGGGCTGAAAAACCTCACCGATCACTTCTTAGAAGAGTGGTTCTGGAGGCCCGCCGCGATTGCGAGCTACTCGGCCGGGCGGTTCGGCGGCGTCCGCGCGGCGCTCGCGTGGCGCGATATTCTGGGCGAGATGGGGATGGTGGTGGTGTCCAGCACCATCGCGGTGGGGCCGATGAAGGACACGCTGGACGAGGAGGGGGAGCCGGTCGGCGACGGCGGCAAGGCGCTGGAAAAGCAGTTCCCGCGCTTTGCGGATGATCTGGCGTGGTGGACCGCAGCGGCGAAGGCGCAGCGGGAGAAGGGGGCGGTGCCTTATTGATCGGACCTTGGGTGACGGAAGATTAAGGCCTTGTGTCTTATGGGTTGTTTATGTCGGAACAACCCTCCTTTGCGGCCTTCGAGATAAAACCCGATCCTGTCGAGCCATTCGACTGGCTCGGGCGCGTTCTTACGCAATTCGCGATTGCCGAACGCGCTATCGGGCAATTGTGTATCGCCTTGGACCTACCCATCGACAAGGGACCGCTTTCGAGCCTGCAAACGCTGTGCAATCGCTTGTTCCGGAGCAGCGACAAGCGCTGTCAGACCCTTCTCAAACGGATTGAACGCTGGAGATCCTTTCGCCCGCTCAGACATCTTCTCGCACATGCGTCGATCATGGTTGTGCATGACAACGCGGGGAACAGCTTCCTTCTCACCCGCCATCTGCCGCTCGACCGGTACGACGTGACGCCGGACAGGCTTTGGACTCGGGATGAGTGTCAGCAGTTGCTCAAGGTTGCATCCAGCGACGGGCGCTCGATCACCGATCAGATCCGCAACCTGATGCAGACCCCCGCTCTCATGACCGCGCTGAAGCAGCCCGACCCCGGATCAAGTCCGGGGTGACGGCAAGGGATGATTGGCGCATCACCTACTGCCCCTTGCCCGCGGCAACCAGCGCGTCCCATTCCTCCCACGCGATGGCTCGCCCTGGGTACGCGACGTTCCGGAAGGGCCAATCGCGCGCGATCCAGTCTTTGGTCCAGGCGTATAGCTCGGCATCGAAGCCCGCTTCGTATTCCTCCGCCGTCACCCACAATCGGACCTCGGCGTCATAGCTTCCGGCCCTGCCCGGATAGACATAGACGCAGCCCCGTTCGCGCGTGCCGTCGGGCGTCAGGACAGCGTAGGCGAAGGATTCGCGCCGGTCGAAGCGGCCTGCCTCGGTTTCCATGTCGAGGGCTGCGTCCTTGAGTGTCAGGCCCTCGTGCGGCCAGCCGGTCGAACGGGTGAAGGTCTTCTGCAAATGCGGGATCGAGCTCATGTAGGCGCGGTAATCGACCTCGGTCAGCGCGGGGCCTAGGGGCACGAGCTTGAAGCCCGGCCCCTCGATCAGGGTCGGCACCGCGAAATCGGGGGCAATCCACGCAGGCGGCGCGGGCGTCTCGGCCGATGCGGGAGCGGGGAGCACTCCGCCCAGCGCAAGGGCGACCGCGATTGCTGTCGTCCAGATCTTCATGCCCCACACCTTCACGCCGCCATCTCCTCGCCCCGGTTCCCGCAGGTCTATCCGCGCCGCCAGACCGCCGCCATGCGTCATCCGGGCAGCATAGCGAGGCGTCGAAGGCCGCCGCACACTGTCAGCAGCGCCCCCTAGCTGCGATACAGCCCGTCGATCCGCTCCTGATACCGCTTGCAGATCTTGCGGCACCGGATTTTCCTACAGGGCGTGACCGCGCTACGGTGATCATCGGCCCTTTGACATCGTGATCCGTGCGCCCATCAGCGCAAAGCTCCCGAAGGGGAGGGGGGGCCTCTACGGCGAAAGTGTCAACTTCGATTTTTCCGCGCAACTCGCTGTTATTACATAATAATTCACGCAGAAACGCGCTTGACACGGTGTCAACTTTGTCAACTTCGCAAGGTCATTGCGCGGCGCGCTGCCCTACCCCCGATACAGCCCGTCGATCCGCTCCTGATACCGCTCGCGGATCTTGTGGCGGCGGATTTTCATGCTCGGGGTCATTTCCTCGTTCTCGATGGAGAACGCCTCGTCCGCGAAGGCGAATTGGCGGACCTTTTCGATCACCGACAGGTCGGCATTGGTCCGGTCCACCGCGGCGCGCACCGCGTTCTTGAAGGCGGGGAGTTCTTGCAGCGCCTTCATGTCGAACTTCTCGTCATTGGCGCGCGCCCATTCAAGCGCCCATTCGGCATCGGGGACGATCAGCCCGACCACGTAAGGCCGCTTGTCCCCGCTCACCATCGCCTGCGCGATTTCGGGCTGGAGGGTCAGCATCCCTTCGACCTTCTGCGGGGCGATATTGTCGCCCTTGTCGTTGACGATCATGTCCTTCTTGCGGTCGGTGATCTTGATCCGACCCTTGTTGTCGAAGTGACCGATATCGCCGGTGTGGAGCCAGCCGTCCTGCAAGGTGCGCGCGGTCTCAGCGTCGTTGCGCCAGTAACCGTGCATCACCAGCTCGCCGCGGACGAGGATTTCGCCATCCTCGGCGATCTTCACCTCGACCCCGCGCAGCGGCGGGCCGACCGTGTCCATCTTGAGCCCAACCTTGGGGCGGTTGCAGCTGATCACCGGCCCGGCTTCGGTCTGGCCGTAGCCTTGCAGCATGGTCAGGCCCATCGCATCGAAGAAATTGCCGACTTCGGGGTTGAGCGGCGCGCCGCCCGAGACCATCGCCTTGATCCGTCCGCCGAACTTCTGGCGGATCTTGGGCCGCAGCGTCTTCTCGACGAGGAAATCGAGCGGCCGGTCACGAAGGCGCTTCTTGCCCTCCTTGGAATGCTCGGCGATCTTGAGCGCGCTATCCATCATGAAGTTGGCGACTTTGCCCTGCTTTTCAATCTGCTTCATAATCCGCGTGCGCAGCACTTCGAACAAGCGTGGCACCACGACCATGATCGTCGGGCGGGTTTCCTCGATGTTCGAGGCGAGCTTTTCCAGCCCTTCCGAATAGAAGATTTCCGCACCGACCCCGATGGGCAGATACTGCCCGCCGGAGTGCTCATAGGCGTGGGAAAGCGGGAGGAACGACAGGAAGCGTTCGTCCGTGATGCCGAAATCCTCGATCAGCACTTCGGCTGCGCCTGCCACGTTGCACAGGATCGCTCCGTGGTGCTGCATCACACCGCGCGGGGCGCCGCCGGTGCCGCTGGTGTAGATCAGGCAGGCGGTCTCCGACCGCTCGATCCGGGAGATGCGGTCATCCACCGCAGCCCGCGCCGCTGCGGCGTCGCCGGTGATCAGGCCGGACCAGGCGTGATATTCGAAACTGCCCGATTGCTGGCGCTTCAGGTCGTCGATCCCGATGACATGCTCGACCAACCCGGTCTGCCCGATCGCGCCGACCAGAGGCGCAAGCAGCTTCTCGGTCGAGACAAACACCGCGCGCGCGCCCGAATTGTCGAGGATGTGCGCGTGATCGCGGCCGGTGTTGGTGGTGTAGGTCGGCACGGTGATGCACCCGGCGGCCATGATCGCGAGGTCGGCGATGCACCACTCGGGGCGGTTTTCGGAGACCAGCGCAACCCGGTCGCCATCTTCCAGTCCCATGGCGCGCAGCGCTTCGGCCAGTAGGCAGACGTGCTCCGCCGCCGAACGCCAGCTTTGCGTCACCCATTGCCCGCCGGTCTTGTGGCCGAGGAACGGGGCATCGCCCTTTTCATCCGCGCGCTTGAGGAACAGTTCCACAAGGTTCTGCGCGTTATCAATGTCCTGCAACAGCTGATGGTCCGCCGGGTTGGCGATCGCACGGGCGGCGTGAGGAATGGTGGGGGAATGCACTGGCAAAGGCTCCTGATCCCTTCGAGTTTATCATTCGCAGGTTCAGGTGCGACCCGCGTGTGATGCGCAGACTAGAAGGTCAAATCCGTAGCGGCAAGCATGGGGATGGCGTCACCCCCAAGCGGGCGCTCAGGGCGTGACGACGCTGACGAGGCGTGGCTCGGTCGCCGCTTCCCACGTACCGTCTGCGCGCCGTCCAAGCGCATTGGCCTTGATCGGCGCCGCGCCCAGCCGGATGTTGGTGTGACCCAGCGCGATCAGCTGCTCCTTCATGGCGGCGAGCGTGGTGCCTTCCTCGACCAACAGCATATCGCCGAAGGACATGGCAAAGGGCAGCGCGAGCGCGTCCTGCGCGCCCAGCTTGAAGTCGATCACGCCGATGATCGCGCGGGCAACTGTGACAGGGATGGTCGGGCCACCGGCCGCGCCGATCACCAGTACCACCCGCCCTTGCGCATCATAAACGATGGTCGGTGCCATCGAGGAACGCGGGCGCTTGCCGCCTTCGACCCGGTTGGCGACCGGCTTGCCGTCAGCCTCGGGCGTCAGGGTGAAATCGGTGAGCTCATTATTGAGGTAGAACCCGCGCCAGTGCAGCCCCGACCCGAAGGCGCCTTCGATGGTCGAAGTGTAGCTGACGGCATTGCCCGCGCGGTCCACGACCGCAAAGTGCGTGGTGCCGTTCTCCGGCTCCTCCGGCCCATCGCCGCGTGCAAGCGGTGCGCCCGGGGGCACACCGGCCTCGGGCTTGGCCAGCCGCGCTTCAGGCGAAATCAGGCCTGACCGGGAGGCAAGGTAGCCGGCATCCACCAGCCCTGCGACCGGCACTTCGACGAAATCGGCATCGCCCGAATAGAGCTCGCGGTCGGCATAGGCGAGGCGCTGGCTCTCAATGAACAGGTGCCAAAATTGCGGACTGTCCGGGCCCAGCGCGGCGATATCGAAGCGTTCGAGCTGGCCGAGCATCTGCGCCACGGCGATCCCGCCCGAAGACGGCGGCCCCATCCCGCAAACGCGGTAAACGCGGTAGCGGGCGCAGACGGGGGCGCGTTCCTTGGCGGTGTAGCCGGTGACATCGGCGGCGGTCATCCGGCCATCCTGCGGGGTTTCGCCCGCGACGTAGGCGGCCAGTGCCGCAGCGGACGTAGTGCCGTACATCGCCTGCGGGCCTTCAGCGGCAAGCGTGCGGAAGGTTGCGGCCAGTTCCGGCACCCGGATCGTGGTGCCGAGCGGCAGCGGGTTCCCGTCCGCGCCGAAGAATACCGCCTTGGCAGCCGCGCTCTTGTCGGCCCGACCCTTGTTACCGTTCAGCGATTCGTAGAGGCGGCGGTTCATCACGAAGCCATCTTCGGCCAGCGCGATGGCGGGCGCGAACAGCTTGGCCCAGGGCAGCTTGCCATGTTCGGCATGGGCCTTGGCGGCGAGCGCGACATTGCCCGGCACCCCGACGCTGAGGCCAGAGAACACCCGCGCCTCGCGCCCCAGCACCTTGCCGTCCGCATCGAGAAAACGGTTCGGCGTCGCGGCGGCCGGCGCAGTCTCGCGCCCGTCATAGGTGACCAGCGTGCCATCTGCGCCGTCCGCCCGCACCATAAAGCCGCCGCCGCCGATGCCGGAGCTTTGCGGCTCGACCACGGTCAGCGCCAGCATCACCGCAATCGCGGCGTCCGTGGCGGATCCGCCTTGCGCAAGGATCGCCTCGCCCGCCGCCGTCGCGCGCGGGTCGGCGCTGCTGACCGCGCCTGTTGGTGCGGGAAGCGGATCATCGATGGCGAGGGTGGTGGCACAGCCCGAAAGGGCCAGCGCCAACGGGGCGATCAGGGACGGAAAGATACGCATCCCAGCGGTGCTATTCGCTTCCCACCGCTTCGGCAATGCTCGCAAAGCCATCGCGCCGCATCAGTGCCTCCAGTCCGCGCACAATCTGTGCGCCGAGGCCGGGGCCTTCATAGACCATCGCCGAGTAAAGCTGCACCAGACTGGCGCCTGCGCGAATGCGTTCCCACGCGTGCTCGGCGGTGGCGATGCCCCCGACGCCGACCAGCGGGATCGCCGCGCCGGTCGCATTGCGGAAATCGCGCAGGCGCTGGGTCGCCAGACTGCGCAGCGGCGCGCCCGACAGCCCGCCCGTCTCACCCGCGTGGTGCGAGCGTAGCGCGGGGCGGCTGATCGTGGTGTTCGATACCACCAGCGCGCCCAACCGCTTGTCGATGGCGATGCGGGCGATGGCGTCGATATCGGCCGGTTCGAGATCGGGGGCGACCTTGAGGAAAATCGGCGGCGGCGCGGACGGCACGGCCTCATCGCGCGCCGCAATCACCGCATCGATCAGAGCGCTCAGCGCGCCCTCATCCTGAAGCGCGCGCAGGCCCGGGGTGTTGGGCGAGGACACATTCACGCAGAGATAGCTGGCAAAGGGGGCCATCAGCCTCGCCATCACCGCATAGTCGGCGATGCGGTCAGCGGAGTCTTTGTTCGCGCCGATGTTGACCGCAACGATCCCCGGCCGCCCGGCCCGTGCGCGCAGCCGTGTCAGCGCCGCTTCTGCCCCGCCATTGTTGAACCCCATCCGGTTGATGACCGCCTGATCCTCGACCAGCCGAAACAGGCGCGGCTTGGGGTTGCCCGCTTGCGGCAGCGGGGTGATCGAGCCGACCTCGGTGAAGCCGAAGCCCAGCCCCAGCAGCGCGTCGGGCACCTCGGCATCCTTGTCAAAGCCTGCCGCCACGCCGACCGGATTGGGAAAGGTCAGCCCCGCCACCTCCACCGCCAGCGGCCCGCCTGCCGCCGCTGGCGCGCGGCGCGGCAGGGCGGTGAGGGAACGGATCGCCAGGCGATGTCCGGTTTCCGAATCGAGAGCGAACAGGGCGGGCTTGATCAGGCGGAACAGCATGGTTTGGCGCCTATGTCAGCACGCCCAGCATGTCGAGCAAATCGGCCTGCTTCGGGGCCGCATCGCACGATTTTAACCTGTGTTAGATTTTTGCGATCTTTCCCGCTGATTTGGGGCGATTTTGTGTCGCTTGCATACAATCCAGCGGCGGATTCGCAGGTTATGCCGCTTCTGCGACCCGAAGGGCTCGGAGCAGCAATGCAAAGAGTTCCTCAACTCAGATAGGCGGCGTTCCCGATGGAGCGCCGCCTCTTTTTTGTGCTGTTTTGACTGGGAAAGAAATGTGGCATCAGGTGTTCATTGACATCATGGACGCCCCGCTTGCCTCTTCCGAAATGACCAGTGAGCTGCCGGGCGGGGAGCAACGGCTGACCTCTGCGGCCCTGATGGCCGTCAATTACATCCCTCCGCCCGCGCCCATCGCGCACTTTGTAACCACGCTCTACCACTTCCGCTGCGACGAGCTGGTGATCCGTGACATCCAGCCTGCTGCGATTGGCAATCTGTGCCTGTTTCCGCATGGCACAGGCGAGATGCTGTTTGCCCAAGGGCACCGCGATCCCAATCACACCGTCGGCCTGATGACGCCGCTTTCACGCGCCACGCCGATTGTGGTCGAAGGGCCGTTCCATGCCTTCGGCGCAGCGCTGACGCCGGTGGGCTGGGCGGCGCTGACCGGCCTTCATGCCGGGCTATGCCGTGACCGACTGCTGCCTGCGTCCAGCGTGCTCGGCCCGGAGATCGATGTCTTGGGGGAGCGGTTGATAGCCGCCTATCGTCAGGGCACGATGAGCGGGCGGGACTGCGCCATCGCGCTCGGCGACTTTATCGAACGCAACGTCAAACCGATCAATCCGCGCCATCTCGAACTGGTCGCAGCAACCGGCCGCTGGCTGAGCGCGTCGTTCAATCCCGAAGTCAGCGAACTCGCCGGGGTCGCGGGCTACTCGGGCCGGCAGGTGCAGCGGTTGGTTGAGCGCTATTTCGGCCTGCCTCCGCGTGCCTTGGCCCGCAAATATCGCGCCTTGCGTGCCGCCGCGCTGCTTTCGGCCCCGCAACTGTCGATGGAGGACGAAGCTGCGATTTCCGAAGCCTTCTTCGATCAGCCGCATATGATCCGCGAGATCGCGCACTTTGTCGGCCGCACACCCGCACGGCTCACCGACGCGACCACGCCCTATCTCGCCGAGATGATCGACGCGAGGAACCTGCGCGAACTCGACGTCTGAGCGCGGGCCGCATTGGCGGTTGTAATGCGAGCAAAATGCTCCTAATTCCAATTCGGACTGATTCCGTCCGAATTGAGAACCGCTCGCAAATGCGCCTGTCCAACCTTGCCGATTATGCCGTCATCACGATGTGCCAAGCCGCCGCGCATTGCGGCGATGGGCGGGTTAGCGCGGCGGAACTGGCGGCGGAAACTGGCTTGCCGGTGCCGACCGTGCAGAAGCTGGTGTCGAAGCTGACTGCGGCGGGCCTGCTGCGGAGCGTACGCGGCGCCCATGGCGGTTTGCAGCTCGGGCGGCCGGCCGCAGCGATCACGGTTGCGGATATTGTCGAGGCGATCGAAGGCCGCATCGCGCTCACCGCCTGCGTCGATCACACGCCCTGCGATTTCGAAGTCGGCTGCAACATGAAGCCGCACTGGCCGATCATCAACGAAGCGCTGCGCGGGGCGCTGGCGGGCATCACCCTTGCCCAGCTGCGCGGCCCTGTCGCCCCACTACCCCTAAGCGGCGCGACCCCCATTATCGAGGAAACCCTGTCATGAGCGACCGTATCGACCTTCAGGAAAAGCCCGAAACCGATGTGGAAGCCCGCGAAGCCGCTGCCAAGGCTGCGGATTACGAGCATGGCTGGTCTTCCGACATTGAAACCGAGTTCGCCGAAAAGGGCCTGACCGAGGATACTGTCCGCTTCATCAGCGCCAAGAAGAACGAGCCTGAATGGATGCTCGAATGGCGGCTGAAGGCGTTCCGCCTGTGGCAGACCATGGAGGAGCCCGATTGGGCCAAGGTCGGCTATCCCAAAATCGATTATCAGGACGCCTATTACTACGCTGCGCCCAAGAAGAAGATCGAACTGGACTCGCTCGATGAGCTCGATCCCGAGATCAAGCGGATCTACGACAAGCTGGGCATCCCGCTGGGCGAGCAGGAAGTGCTCGCCGGGGTGAAGGGCGCGAAGAAGGTCGCGGTGGATGCGGTGTTCGATTCTGTCAGCGTCGCCACCAGCTTCCGCGAGGAATTGCTGCGCGCGGGCGTGATCTTCCTCTCGATCTCCGAGGCAATCCGCGAATATCCTGACCTCGTCAGAAAGTGGCTCGGCCGGATCGTGCCGGTGCGCGACAACTACTTTGCGGCGCTGAATTGCGCGGTCTTCTCCGACGGCACCTTCGTCTATGTGCCGGAAGGCGTGCGCTGCCCGATGGAGCTCAGCACCTATTTCCGCATCAACGCCGAAAACACCGGCCAGTTCGAACGCACGCTGATCATCGCGGAAAAAGGCAGCTACGTCAGCTACCTCGAAGGCTGCACCGCGCCGATGCGCGATGAAAACCAGCTCCACGCTGCGGTCGTCGAACTGGTCGCGATGGACGATGCCGAGATCAAATATTCGACCGTGCAGAACTGGTATCCCGGCAATGCGGAAGGCAAGGGCGGGATCTACAACTTCGTCACCAAGCGCGCGCTGTGTCAGGGGGACCGTTCCAAGGTCTCGTGGACGCAGGTCGAAACCGGCTCGGCGGTGACGTGGAAGTATCCCTCCTGCGTGCTTAATGGCGAAGATAGCGTGGGCGAGTTCTACTCGGTCGCGGTCACCAACAATTACCAGCAGGCCGACACCGGCACCAAGATGATCCACAACGGCAAGAACAGCCGCTCGACGATCATCTCCAAGGGCATTTCGGCGGGTAAGTCGTCGAACACCTATCGCGGCCTCGTCCGCGTCGGCCCGACCGCGAGCGGCGTGCGCAACTTCACCCAGTGCGACAGCCTGCTGCTGGGCGATCAATGCGGCGCGCACACCGTGCCCTATATCGAGGTGAAGAACCCCACTGCGCAGATCGAGCACGAGGCGACCACCAGCAAGATCAGCGACGAACAGCTGTTCTACGCGATGCAGCGCGGGCTGGGCGAAGAGGAAGCCGTGGCGCTGATCGTCAACGGCTTTGCCAAGGACGTGCTGAAAGAGCTGCCGATGGAATTCGCGGTCGAAGCGCAGAAGCTGCTGGCGATTTCGCTGGAAGGTTCGGTTGGATGATCGCCTTCGCCCACTCCACAACCGTCACCCCGGCGCAGGCCGGGGCCCAGAGCGGCAACGTGCAGCGCCCAGCGTCACTGGGTCCCGGCCTGCGCCGGGATGACGAGAGTAGAACAACCAAATGACGACCCGCAAAACCCTCGCCCTCAACCCTGAGGCTGCCACCGCCGAAGCCCCCGCGCTCAAGAAGAAGGGCCGCGGGTGGGAGATTTCGGACAAGCGACTCGATGCCCTGCACGAACAGGCGCGCGAGATGCGGCGGCATTCGTCCGAGGCGCACAAGGCGCTGGCCGAGAAGTTCGCTGGCGCCGATCTGGGTCGGTACACCTTCAAGCGCTTCGCCGTGGTCGGCAGCGCGATTGTCGATTTCAACTGCCACAACCTCGGCCTCGCGCTCGCGATTGACGAGGAGGGGCAGAACGATGCTCTCGTCAAACGGCGCGACAAGAGCCTCGAGAGCGTCGGCATCAAGGTGATGCGGATCGCGGCCAGCGACATCCTCTCCGATATCGACGCCGTGTTGAAGCAGCTCACGCAAGTGATGCGCGACCGGATCGAGGAACGCAAAGCCGCCGCCCGCGCGCACAAGGCGGCCAACCCCAAGCAGACCTATTCGCGCCCCAAGCCGCCTCCCGGCGACAGGGACGCAGCCCCTACCCGCAACTCCAAGCCACGGAGCCGCACTTGATCATTGCCACTCTCCTTGCCCCCCTCCTCGCCCTGCAATCGGCTGGCGAAGCTGTTGTCGCGATCAAGAACGACAATCCGGAAACCTGGTCGGTGGAATATCCGCGCCTGATCCAGCCCTATGTGGCTGATTACCGCCGCTGCCTCACCGTCGCCAACCGACGCATCGCGGGCACCGCCGATTTCGAGCGGCAGCACGCGCTTGACGTCACGCGCTGCGCGGAGACGAAAGCCGCCGCCATCGCCAAGTCGAACGCCGACCTTGCCGGGGCCAAGACCACCTTGAGCGCTGAACAGGTGAACACCCTGTTCGACAATATCGGCAAGATCCACGTCGCGCGCGGGCGCGATCTCGACCAGCAGTTCACCTCGCGCATGACCGGCGCGGCGGCCGCGAGCGATGCCTATGACGCCGCCCGGCCCAAGGGTCTGGTGATCGAACTGCGCGATGCCAGCGTGGTCAAGGCCCGCACCGACGCCACCGCGCCCGGTGCGACCAACGAAGACAAGGACTCCAAGTAATGTTGACCATCACCGATCTGCACGCCTCGGTTGGCGATAAGCCGATCCTCAAGGGACTGACGCTGGACGTGCCTGCGGGCGAGATCCACGCGATCATGGGCCCCAATGGCGCGGGCAAATCAACGCTGGCGAATGTGCTGGGCGGCAAGCCGGGCTACGAGGTAACGGGCGGGAGCGTGATGTTCCGCGGGCAGGATCTGTTCGCGCTGGAACCGCATGAACGCGCGGCAGCCGGACTGTTTCTGGGCTTTCAATACCCCGTCGAAATCCCCGGCGTCTCCAACGTCCAGTTCCTGCGCGAGGCCCTCAACGCCCAGCGCCGGAGCCGGGACGAAGCACCGCTGAGCGGCGGCGAGTTCCTGAAGCTCGCCAAGGACAAGGCCGGGCTGCTGAAGATGGACATGGACATGCTCAAGCGGCAGGTGAATGTCGGCTTCTCTGGCGGCGAAAAGAAGCGCGCCGAGATGGTGCAGATGGGTATTCTCGACCCGGCGTTTGCGGTGCTGGACGAGACCGATTCTGGCCTCGATATCGACGCGCTGCGGATCGTCGGCGCGGGCATCAATTCCATCATGCGCAGCCCGGACAAGGGCGTGCTGCTGATCACCCACTACCAGCGCCTGCTCGACGTGGTGCGGCCCGACAAGGTCAGCATCCTTGCAGGCGGCCGGATCGTCGAGACCGGCGGGCCGGAACTCGCTCTGCGGCTTGAGGCCGAAGGTTATGATTCGGTGATGGCATGATGGCTGAGGCCGCTACCCTGACCCTGCCCACCCGCCGCGACGAAGCGTGGCGTTATGCCGATATGGACGCGGTGGCGCGGCTGGGCGTGGCGGCGCTTGATCAGTGGCAGGTGATCAACGTCGCCGCTGGTGAGAGCGTGACCCGCTGCATGATCGTCGGCAGCGACGCGCCGGAACTCCACCGCATCCGGGTGACACTGGGCGAGGGCGCGCGCGCGGCTTTCTTCGTCACCAATCGCGGCGATGATTACACCCGGGTCGAACTGGAAGTCCGCCTCGCAAAGGGGGCGCATTTCGAATTCGGCGGCGTCACCATCGGCGGCGGCTCCGCCACCCGCGAATTCGTGACGCAGGTCATTCACGCAGAGCCGGAGGCGACCAGCAACCAGACCGTCCGCGCGGTCCATTGGGGCACTGGCACCGGCAATTTCCTCGGCGAAATCAAGGTTGCGAGGCACGCGCAGAAGACCGACGCGGCGCAGGATTTCAAGGCCTTGCTGCTCGAAGCAGGCGCCAGCGCCAATGCCGTCCCGCAGCTTGAAATCTTCGCCGACGATGTGAAATGCGCGCACGGCGCGACAGTGGGCGAACTCGACGAGGCGGCGCGCTTCTACATGATGGCGCGCGGAGTCGATCCGGCCACCGCGCAACGCCTGCTGGTGCAGGCCTTCATCGGCGATGCCTTCGTATCACTGGACGATGAGGCGGAGCGTGAGGCGCTGCTCGATGTGGCGCTCAGCGCGCTGGAGGGGGCACGGCTGTGAACGCCCCCACGACCATCGAGCGCGACCTGCGTGCGGAATTCCCCGGCCTCGTCACTTCCGAAGGCAAGCCGTGGCATTACCTCGACACCGCCGCGACCGCGCAGAAACCGCGCGCCGTGATCGACGCGATGGCGCGCGCGCTGGGTGAGGATTACGCCACCGTCCACCGCGGGGTCTATGCCCGCTCAGCCGAGATGACGCTCGCCTACGAGGCCGCGCGGCGCAAGGTCGCCGGCTTCATCGGCGGCACCGAGGACGAGCTGGTCTTCACCCGCGGCGCGACCGAGGCGATCAATCTTGTCGCCAACACCTGGGGCCGCGCGAACCTCAAACAGGGTGACCGCATCCTGCTCTCGCAGCTGGAGCATCATTCGAACATCGTGCCATGGCAGATGATCGCGCAAGTCACCGGCGCGGTAATCGACGTCTGCCCGCTGACCTTCGACCACCAGATCGATCTGGACGCCGCCGAAGCTATGCTGACCGAGGCGCACAAGCTGGTCGCTTTCGGCCATGTCTCCAACGTGCTCGGGAGCGTGCTCGATGCCCCGCGCGCTGCCGCGCTGGCGCACCGCGTGGGCGCAAAGCTGCTGCTCGACGGGTGCCAGAGCGCGCCGCATATGCCGGTTGATGTCACCGCGCTGGGCTGCGATTTCTACGTCTTCTCCGCCCACAAGCTCTACGGCCCGACCGGGATTGGCGCGCTGTGGGCACGGGCCGAGCTGCTCGCCGACATGCCGCCGTGGGAAGGCGGCGGGGCGATGATCGACCGTGTGACCTTCGAACGCACCACCTACGCCTCCGGCCCGCAGCGGTTCGAGGCCGGGACGCCCGCCATCACCGAAGCGATCACCTTTGGCGCGGCGGTCGATTACGTCGAGAGCATCGGGCTGGACCAGATCCACGCCAACGAACAGACGCTGGTTGCCCGCCTGCGCCGCGAGCTTGGGGCGATGAACGATGCGACCCTGTTCGGCCCCACCGACAGCGCCGGGATCGTCAGCTTCACCATCGACGATATTCACCCACACGATCTCGGCACGATCCTCGACGAGGCGAATGTCGCGATCCGCGCCGGGCACCACTGCGCCCAACCCTTGATGGACTACCTCGGCGTTCCCGCCACTGCACGCGCCAGCTTCGGGGTTTACTCCACCGAGGCCGACATTGACGCGCTGATGGCCGGGATCGCCCGCACCCGTAAGATTTTTGGAAAAGGATGAGAGCGATGGACAGCTCAACCGATCACCCAGACATGACCAAGCCGCCCCGCGCCCGTGTCGAGGACGCGGTCGATACCGACGCTGCGCCCGAAACCCCGCGCAACCGCGACTATCTCGAAGGCTTCCTCGCCGCCAAGACCGGCACGGCCGTCGGCGGTGAGGGTAGCGACCTTCAGGCGGACGTGATCGCCGCCCTGCGTGAAATCTTCGATCCGGAAATCCCGGTCAATATCTACGACCTCGGCCTGATCTATGGCGTCGAGGTGGACGACAACCGCGACGCCACCGTCACCATGACGCTGACGACGCCGCATTGTCCGGTCGCCGAAAGCATGCCGGGTGAGATCGAGCTGCGCGTGGCGTCCGTACCGGGGATCCGCGACGCCGAAGTGGTGCTGGTGTGGGAACCCGCCTGGGGCCCGCACAAGATGAGCGACGAAGCCCGGCTCGAACTGGGGATGCTGTGACGCCAACACTCGCCTCCCCACCTGCCCTGACGATTGATCTGGCCGATTACGCCGATCCGCGCGATGCCGCAGACGTGGTCGCGTTGCTTGATGCCTATGCGCGCGATCCTATGGGCGGAGGCGCGCAGCTGGGCGAGGACGTCAAAGCGCGGCTCACGGGCGATCTGGCGGCGAACCCGCACGCCTTTTCACTGCTGGCGCGGATCGACGATGAAGCTGTTGGCCTCGCCAATTGCTTCATGGGCTATTCGACCTTCGCCGCGGCGGCGCTGGTCAATATTCACGATTTTGCTGTCCTTCCGGGCCATCGCGGCACCGGCATCGGCAAGGCGCTGATGGCGGCCATCGAGGCCGAGGCCTTGAAGCGCGGCGCCTGCAAGGTCACATTGGAAGTGCTGAGCGGCAACCACCCGGCCAAGGCGCTCTACGCGGCCCAAGGCTATGGCGATTACCAGCTCGATCCTGCGTCAGGGCACGCATTGTTCTGGCAGAAGAGGCTGACATGACCGAGACCACCACAACCACCCGTCCCGCGCCCAAAGCCGCCGTCATCCTCACGCCTTCCGCCGAAGCGCGGATCGCAGAGCTGATGAGCAAGGCCCCAGCCGACGCGATCGGCGTGAAACTTTCGACCCCGCGCCGGGGCTGTTCGGGCCTCGCCTATTCGGTCGATTACGTCACGTCAGAGGCGAAGTTCGACGAGAAGATCGTCACCCCCGGCGGCGTGTTCTACATCGACGGGGCGAGCGTGCTGTACCTGATCGGCAGCATCATGGACTGGCGCGAGGATGATTTCACCGCCGGCTTCGTGTTCGAAAACCCGAATGCCAAGGGCGCGTGCGGCTGCGGCGAGAGCTTCATGGTCTGAAGCGCGGTCGCCCACGACCGGCGCCTGACTCGCAATTGCTGTATTAGTGTGCTAAGGCACCGCCGTGGCTGAAAGAAATCCAACTCCGAAACAAAGCTTTGAAGAGCTGATGCGCGGCGCCGGGACACGGCGGCGCGAAATTGCTGCGCGCGCAATCGAGGCCGAGCGTGTCTTCGGGCAATCCCGCAATCACAAGCGCGGGGGGCCGCGGGTGGACCTAGCGCTTCGGCTTGAGTTGGAAATCGAATCACTCGAAGCCGTGCTTGAGTTCACCGCTGACGTCGAAGAGCGCGTGTTCCTAAAGGCCGAGATCGCCTATTTGCGTAAAGCGCTAGAAGCGAAGCGAGGCACCGGCCGCCGCAATCCGCCCGAGAGCGGCGTCCCCGTTCGCGCTGTCCCGCCAAACGGGCCGGCGCCAAAGCAAGGCGGCGCTGCCGCCCCGCTGGAGTTCGATAGCTAGGCGCTCAAGCTTCCGCTGCCAGCCGCGCGATCAACCGGCTTTCGAGCTCGTCGACCTCGCCATCGGCAGCGACCATCTTTTCGAGCCATTCGCTCTCGTAATCGGTGACCACCTCGCCCGCTGCGGCCAGGGCTTCGAAGTCCGTGCCCCCCGCCTGCTTCTTGCCGAACACCCGGCCAAAGTGGTTCATCACCTGCGGCGCTTCTTTCGCGACGCGGCCCATGAAGCGGCCGACGTTGACCGAGCTGTCGGCGACGAAGGCCTCCAGCTCGCGCTTGCGTTCATGGCTGACCTGCGCGTTTGGCAGGACGAAGCCCTTGAGGAAGTTCGCCACGCCGTCGATGAACAGATCGTCCCACTCGGCGGCGTTTTCTTCGGCCAAGGTGGCGTCCTTGAGGCGGAACAGCAGCTCGGCATCCCAGCGAGTCACCGCAGCCGGGCCGTGGCCGCCGCTGGCGAAGATCACGCGGCGGATGATGCGACATTCGGCGGCGCTGATGTGGGTCGCCGCCAGCGCACCGCCGCAGCGGGTTGGGCCGGTGCCGGTGAGCACCTCGCGCTCGACCACATCGAGCACGTAGTTCTTGAGCCGGTCAGGCGTGTTCTCGGCCCGCTCAAGGATGCGGACCATGGTTTCCAGCTCGACCATGCTTTCGACGACGCCGTCGTGATCGATCTGACCGATCAGCCACTCGGCCTCTTCCAGCGAGCATTGGAGCCGCGGCGGGGTGCCGTTGAGCACGAATTCGCCGATCGCTTCGACGAAGAAGTCGCACCATTCGGGCGTGCGCTCGTTGAGGGCATTGTTAACCGCGAACAGCGCTTCGGCCTCGGCGCGGGTGATGATCCCATCACCCCAGCCTTCGCGGCGCAAGCTGAGCAGTTCTTCGGCGGTGATCCGTCCATCCGCCACAGCGGCCTGTGCGACGGCGATGAATTGGGTGGTCATGCTGCGGTCTATCCCCTGAAAATCGCGCGCAGCATGGCACGAACAGGCTTAAGACGGCGTTACCGCCTCTCGACCTCGCGGATGCAGGCGCCGGGATCAGCCGCGGATCCGCCTTGGCGCATCCGGGCCTCGACATGGGTAGCGGTCGGCTGGGCAACGGCGGAAACGGGATAGATGAAGATGTCGAGCACGCACTCCGCGCCTGCGAACTGGAGCTTGCGCGCGTCCCCTTCGACCAGATCGATACGCGGCGTGCCGAACCGCTTGAGCAGCGCTTCGGCCGAGGCACCGATCACGCCCTCGAGACCCTTCGGCGCCATTACGTCCGGCACGCGCACTACCGTGCTGCGCGGCTGAGCCGAAGCGGCCGGACGGGCCGGAGCAGGCTTGCTCGACCTGGCACAGCCTCCCAGCAGCAGCGCGAGCGCCGCGAGTGATAGCGCAGCGCTCCTCATCTCGCTTTAGCCTCGGCCTCAAGCCGCCGCAGCACCAGATGCGTGCCTGCCGCCGCGCCGATCACCGGAGCGACGAAGTTCAGGAACGGCACCAGCATCATTCCGGCGATGGCCGCCCCCAGCAGCACCCGCTCGGCCCAAGGCGACGGAGTGGCCGCCTCGTCGCCTCCACCAGCCGCCTTGTGATGCCGCAGCCACGCCATGTCGGTGAACTCGCGCCCGAGCAGCACGGCATTGACCGCCAGAAACACCACCGCCGGGCCGATCGCGGTGAACAGCAACACCGCGGCCAGCGGCAGGGCGAGCAGGTTGTAGCCCAGCGCCCGCAGCAGGCCCCGCGTCGCCACCGCCACCTCGCGCGTCAGCGGCAAGGGCTGCGCGCGCTCGGCCAAGGCCGGATAGTGCCGTGCCTCGACCGCAACGACGATTTCGTCTGCGAAGAACTGCAGCACCACCAGCGCCACCACCCGGAACAGGAGCCACATTGCAATCGGCACCAGCAGCACCGCGGCTAGCCCCGCCCAGCCCTCATCCACGCCGTACCGCTGCCCTGCCTCGACCAGCCCGAAATAGAGCCCCACCCCCAGACCGGCAAACAGCACCAGCGTGATCACGATGCTCTTGATCAGCACCGCTACGACCGCGCGGTCGCCAAGCTGCCCAAAGGCTTTCACAATCGCGGCGGGGACAGCTGACATGCCGCTGCGATGGTATGCCCGCGCGGGGAAGTCAACGCGAGTATGCTGCGCCGCACACAGATGGCTTGGCCTGTGGCCAGAAGGGGGCTAGGCGGCGCGAAAGCCACGCAAGCAAGCCCAAGGAACCCTCTGTGACCCCCAACACCGCCCCGCGTTATGACGTGATCGCCATCGGCAATGCCGTGGTCGACGTGATCGCCTCCTGCTCGGAAGAGCTGATCGACGAGCTGCAATTGAACCGCGGCGGCATGACCCTGATCGACGAGGCGCGGGCCGACGAGCTTTACGAAGCCATGCCGCCCGCGCGCGAGCTTTCGGGCGGATCGGCGGCCAATACGCTGGCGGGCCTCGCCACATTGGGTCTGCAATGCGCCTTCATCGGCCAGGTCGCCGACGATCAGCTCGGCAAGGTGTTCCGCCACGACATGCGCGCCACCGGGATCGACTTCGACACCCCCGCGCGGGACGGCGAGCCTGCCACCGGCCGCGTGCTCATCTTCGTGACCCCCGATGGCGAGCGGACGATGAACACCTTCCTTGGCGCGGGCCAATTCCTCCCCGCTGCCGCGCTCGACGAAGAGCTGATCGCCAGCGGCGCGATCCTCTATCTCGAAGGCTACCTGTGGGACCCGGAAGAGCCCCGCCGCGCCATGCGCCGCGCCATCGAGGTTGCGCGCGAGGCGGGCCGCAAGATCGCCTTCACCGCATCGGAAAGCTTCGTGATCGCGCGCCACGGCGACGATTTCCGCGCCATGATCGAGGAAGGCATCATCGACATCCTGTTCGTCAACGAGAGCGAACTCGCCACCCTGACGGGCGAGGACGACTTCGAAACAGGCCTCGCCGCCGTCGCGGGCAAGGTGCCGGTGCTGGTCGCCACGCGCAGCGAGAAGGGCGCGGTTGCCGTCGCCCACGGGGAACGCGCCGAAGTCGCTGCCGAGCCGGTCGCCAAGGTGATCGACACCACAGGCGCGGGCGACCAGTTCGCTGCCGGGTTCCTGTCCGGCTATGCCAAGGGTGAGCCGCTGGCGCAGTGCCTCAAGCGCGGCGCGATCTGCGCCTCCGAAGTGATCGCCCACTACGGCCCGCGCCCCGAAGCCGACATGCAGGCGCTGATGGCAGAGCGGCTGTGATGCTTTACGCTCGCCCCTTCGGGCGAGCATCCTCGGCGCTGTCTCACGCCCTTCGGGCTTGAGCGCCTGCGGGCCCTTGGCCCGTTGCTTGCGCTCGGCCTTGAAGGGGAGGAGAGGCGGTGCCGCTCAGCGTTCAGTTTTCTCGGCAGCTTCCTGATGTTGGAGACACACGAGACACTGTCCAGACATTGAAAAGTGGGCCTTTCGCAGCGGGACGAGCGGGGGTCTGACGATGGCAAAGAGCGGGCCGCCACAAGCGGCTTCGCACGCGTTCTAACCCCGCTCGGCTGCTGTAGGAAAGTCCTGCGCTCAGGCGGTGGCAGGCTCGCGCTGTGGCCGCAGTTTCCCCGCCTCCCAGCCCAGCCACGCTGCCGCGCCTCCGGCTACCACGCCGAGCGCCAGAGTGACGGCCGGGGGGATTGCAGCATAGGCGGCAAATCCGGCGCCGATCAGTGGCATGTCGGGGGCAACCCACATTGCGACCGCCTGCAAGCCCATGAACCCCGCCGCCACCAGCCACGGCGCGCCGTGTTTGCGGTTCATCGCCCACAGCGCCAGCGCGAACAGGATCGCCAGCCCGTCGCTGATCACGATCGTGTCGAGCACATTGCGCGGCCCGTCGCTATTGATGAAGTTCATCCACGGCAGGTAGTCCGACATCACCCGGCTGAACGGGCTTTCGAACAGGATCAACGGGGTCGCCAGCATATAGCCGGCGTGCAGCTTGAGGTTGCGGCGGTGCTTCAGCGCAAGATAGAACAGCGTCAGATAGGCCGCGATCGCGATCCCCATCCCGATCCCGAAGCTGGGGCCGAGCATCCCGATAAACTCCCCTGCGTCAGGCGCGCTGTAGCGTGCTGCCGAGACATTGATGATCATCATGAAGCCGAGGATCAGGAAGGGAAACAACACGAAGCTGGCCCGCCCCATCTGGCGATGCAGCGCGTTGGCGCGGCGGTTGATGGTCATGTGCTGGGCGATCAGCAGCGCCAGCCAGGTCATCGCGGAAATGGCATGGACATGAAACGCGACTGGAACCGAGCCGGCGACCGCGAAATAGCTCATCCAGAAGCCGGTCATAATGACCAGCAGCACGAACCCGACAAAATAGTGCGCCTGACGATACGGCATCGAGAACCCCCCTTCTCGAACACGACCGGCTTTAGCTTAGCACGCTGCTGCCTGATCAACCAAATGCAGGTCCGGCGCGCCTCAATCCGGTCACTCGTCCGGCACGTAACCCGCCTGGCGCAGCGTCACCATGTAGCGCGCGATCTGATCGATCTGCGCGCGGGTCAGCGTGAAATCCATATCCTCGGGATAGTTGTGCGCCTCGGCCAGCCAGTCGGCGAGCGATGTCTCGGACAGCCCTGGCCGGTTCGCGATCGAGGCAAAGCTGGGCGAGGCCGGGTTGGGCGAAAGGAACGGCGGCTCAACCGCATGGCACCCCCCGCAAGCCGCCTCGACAAAGGCCGGTGCCCGCGTATCGGCCGAACGCGAGGTCGATTTGCCAACCATCGGCGGCGGGTTCTCCGACCCCGGCGTCTGGCACGCGGCGAGCGCCAGCAGCGGCGTGGCAAGAAGGGCGAGAGCGCGAAGGGGGTGCTGGGTCATTGTGGCACCATGCACCCTTCTTGCGGCCCTGTCCTTGATCGTGGTCAAATTTGTCGCAGGACGTGCGTCAGGACATCGATGGTATGACCGCTTTCGGGATCGCTGATCTTTCCCGCTCATGACCGCAGGTGGGCGGGGACCTGAATGGCGGCTTTGACGGCGGATCCCTGCCTCTGCTTCTACATTAGGATGTAGCCTTCGTTCTTACGGCCATTTTCCGATGAATGATGTGTAGGCCGCTGCGATCCATGTGGCGGTCGCTACTTCGGGAGCCGTCCAAAGCCGATCCGTTGACCAAGGAAATCGAAAACCAGCGCGCCATCAGAAAATGGTTGCATGCCGAGCAGCCCCGAAATTCCCGCCGATTTCAGCATTCCTTCGATGTCAGGATCGTCGAACGAATACACCCTGTCCAGCGTCAGTCCCTTGCCCATCACTGCCATGCTCCGCGACGGCTTCAGGGCGGTGACATTGAGCATCCGGCCAAAGGAAGGAACACTCAGCTGCTGGACGGGCGTTGCAGAACGGACTGTTGATGAAAGTGCCTGGGTGCTGAGGAGGCTAAATCCGCTCGACCCCGTGTCCAGCAAAAGCCTGATGGTAGCACCATCCTCGGTTGCCTCGATGACAGGAGACCCTTTGACGAGCGTCAACGTCTGCCATCCCGCTATCGCATCATTATTCAGGACGTTCATCTTGCAAATACGCTGATGCTCCAGATCGAGGATGAAGCCCTCCGGAAAAGCGTCAGTGCCGAGCGTCCCTACAGTCTGGCCCGCAGCTCCCTCTGCTGGACGAATGGCGATCGGCAAGGACTGACCATCCCCGCTCCAACCCTCAACCCGAACCGATCGTGGCTGTTTACCGGCTGCCATGATCTCTGCCGGAACAGCCTCGCCATAAAGTTCTGTTGTCGCCGAACCGGTATCAAGTTGGAGGGGAATGTCCCTGCCAATGCCCTCAATGTTGACACCAACGATTATCGCGCCTTGCGAAATGTCGATGCCACCGACATCGACGCTGCCCCATGTAAACGGGGCGCACTCTTCTGCATTGGCAGGCGTAGTCGCCAAAAAAAACGCCAAACTTGCAATCCCAGTCCGGATCATGACTTCCCTCCATATTGTTTTGGCAGGGCTAGCTTAACGGATGAAGGCTTGCAACCATCTGCGCCATAACACTTTTTTTCGAGGCGCAACATCGTTTGCTCTGACACCCTATCCCTGAACAACCTTTGCTCCGGAGAAGCTGCTTGGCAGGTTTCGGGGTCGCGGTTCGCCTCAGCTCATGGCCGGAAGTGGGTGGTTTTCAGACACCCCTTGCTTCCCGCGCAACTTCGCGCCAGCCGATGTCGCGGCGGCAGAAGCCGGTGGGGAAGCGGATCGCGTCGACAGCCTGATAAGCGCGGGCCTGCGCCTCGGTGACGCTCGCGCCGGTTGCGGTCACGTTGAGCACGCGGCCGCCATTGGCCACCAGTGCGCCGTCTTTCAGCGCGGTTCCGGCGTGGAAGACCTTCGCGCCTGCATCCTCGGCATCGCCCAGAGCGATCGCGCCGCCCTTTTCCGGCGTGCCGGGGTAGCCGTTTGCCGCCATCACCACGGTCAGCGCGGTCTGGTCACGGAAGGACAGCTCCACCCCCGCCAATTCACCCTTGGCGCAGGCGAGCATGATTGCCGCCAGATCGCTTGCCAGCCGCATCATCAGCACCTGGCACTCCGGATCGCCGAAGCGGGCGTTGTATTCGATCAGCTTCGGCCCCTCGGCGGTCAGCATCAGGCCCGCGAAGAGCACGCCGGAATAGGGGTTCCCGTCTGCGCGCATGGTGGCGACGGTCGGCTCGATGATCTCGGCCATGACGCGGGCCTGCAATTCCGCCGTCAGCACCGGGGCGGGGGAATAGGCTCCCATGCCGCCGGTGTTCGGCCCCACATCGCCATCGCCCACGCGCTTGTGGTCCTGCGCAGAGCCGAAGGGGATGATGCTGGTGCCATCGGTGAGCGCGAAGAAGCTGGCCTCCTCGCCCTCCATGAACTCCTCGATCACGACTTCCGCGCCTGCCGCACCGAACCCGCCGCCGAACATGTCGGCGAGCGCCGCTTCGGCCTCGGGCAGGGTCTCGGCGATCACCACGCCCTTGCCCGCGGCCAGCCCATCGGCCTTGAGCACATAGGGCGGCTGGAACCGGGCCAGCGCGGCGCGGGCATCGGCAAGGCTGGCGGTGCGCACGTAACCGGCGGTGGGAATGCCCGCGCGGGCGCACAGGTCCTTGGTGAAGCCCTTGGAGCCTTCCAATTGTGCCGCCGCCTGCGAGGGGCCGAACACCGGCACGCCTGCCGCCCGCAGCGAATCCGACAGCCCGTCCACCAGCGGCGCCTCGGGGCCGACGACCACGAGGTCGATGGCCTTGTCAGCGCAGAACGCGATCACCGCGCCGTGATCGGTCACGTCCAGGGCGACGCATTCCGCCTCCTCGGCAATGCCGGGATTTCCGGGGGCGGCGTAGAGCTTTGTGAGGCTCGGGGATTGCGCCAGCTTCCATGCCAGCGCATGTTCGCGGCCTCCCGAACCCAGAAGCAGGATATTCATGGCCCCTCCGCCGACAAGTGATGATGCCGGGCTGGTAGCGCGCACGCCGCAGGGGGACAATGCGCAGCCTCTTACCATCAGCGAAATATCTGCGCTGCTGAAGCGCACGGTCGAGGATCGCTTCGGCTTTGTGCGGCTGCGCGGGGAGCTTTCGGGGGTGAAGCGGGCGGCTTCGGGGCACTTCTATTGCGCGCTGAAAGATGAGGGCGCGGTGATCGATGGGGTGATGTGGAAGGGCAATGCCGCGCGCATGAACTTCCGCGCCGAAGACGGGCTGGAGGTGATCGCGACCGGCAAGCTGACGACCTATCCGGGGCGCTCCAAGTATCAGATCGTGATCGATTCGCTGGAGCTCGCGGGTGAAGGCGCGCTGCTCGCGTTGCTGGAGAAGACCCGCGCCCGGCTGGCGGCGGAAGGCTTGTTCGAGGCAGGCCGCAAGCGCGCCTTGCCCTATCTGCCGCAGGTGATCGGAGTCGTCACCTCGCCCACTGGCGCTGTGATCCGCGATATTCTCCACCGCTTGGCGGATCGCTTTCCGAGCCATGTGCTGGTCTGGCCGGTGCTGGTGCAGGGGCAGGGCGCGGCGGAGCAAGTGGCGGCGGCGGTGCGCGGATTCTCGGCGATTCAGCCCGGCGGCCCGGTGCCGCGCCCCGACGTGGTGATCGTCGCACGCGGCGGCGGTTCGATCGAGGACCTGTGGAGCTTCAACGAGGAAGTGGTGGTGCGCGCTATCGCCGAATGCTCGATCCCGGTGATCAGCGCTGTGGGGCATGAGACCGACACCACGCTCGCCGATTTCGCCGCCGACCGCCGCGCGCCGACTCCCACGGCAGCGGCAGAAATGGCGGTGCCGGTGCGCGCTGACCTCGCCCTGACCCTCGCCGATTTCGCTGCCCGTCAGCGCCGCGCGGTCTATCGTCCGGTCGAACTGGGGCGTGAACGGCTCGCGGCGCGCGCGCGAATGCTGCCGCGCCCGGAGAACCTGCTGCAACCGCAGGCCCAGCGGCTCGACGATCTGTCGGAGCGGTTGCGGCGCGCGCTCGGCGACCGTTCCGCCAAGGGGCGTGAACGGCTGGCGGGCGTGGCGGCGCGGCTGTCTCCCAGCCTGCTGTCGCGTTCCGCTGCCGAGGCGCAGCGCCGGCTTGACCGCGCGCGGCTCAGCCCCACCCTGATCGAGCGGCCCTTGCGCCAAGGCACCGACCGGCTCGCCGCGCTCACGCGGGTGATGAGCCAACTCCACCCCGAAAAGCCGCTGGAGCGCGGCTATGCGATCGTCCGTGATGCGGGCGGCAAGGCGCTCACCACCCGCGCCGAAGCTGCGGGCGAGGCTGCGCTGACGCTGCAATTTCGCGATGGGACGGTGGCGGCGGTGCCCGCCGGACATGCGCCCACTGCGCCCCCACCCCCCGCTGCCCCGCCGCGCAAACGTGCCGCGCCCCGCGTGGCCACCCAAGATGATTTGTTCAGTTAGCCGCTCGGTGCTATGGTTCGCGCCATGCTGATGACCCCGTCCGACAAGGCCGCCAAACTCTATTACGGCCCCTCCAGTTTCCGTGTGCTGCGCCCGGGGAGCCATGTGCTCTGCGCCGTCACCGGTGAAGCCATCCCCCTCCCCGAACTGCGCTATTGGAGCGCCGAGCGGCAGGAGGCCTATGCGTCCTGCGAAATCGCCACGCGCCGGTTGCTCGGCGTCGAGTGAACTTCACGCCTCGGACAACCCACCACCTCAAGGCCTGCGCCTGACTTACACTCTCTCTGTAATGGACCGGGTTCGCGCAAAGCCCAAGGGACGCTTGCGGGCGGCACGGCTCGCGCTGCTGGCGCTGGTAGCCATCGGGCTGGTCCCGGGCACCATCGTCCAGACCACGATCGGTCAGCGCAGCGATGCCGCCGACATCACTGTCACGCCGCTGGATGCGCGTGACGGTGTGTCCGGCGAACTTACTCTGACCGGGGCGTGGGAGCTGACCGCCGGGCATGGCTGGTTCGGCGGCTTTTCGGCGCTGGTCGCCGATGGCAAGCGCGGACTGATTGCGGGGACCGACCGGGGCTTCCTGCTCGACCTCGATCTGTCAGGCGATTCGCCGCGCGCCGTGCCGGGCAGCTTCCGCTTTGTCGGGATAAGCGACGGCGGGCGCAAAGAGGTCGTCGATCTCGAATCGCTCGCCTTTCATCCTGCCACCCAGACGCTGTGGGCGGGGTTCGAGAACGACAATCTCATCATGCGCCGCGCCGCCGATGGCACAAGCAAGACCCGCGCCCCGCGTGAAATGGCGCGGTGGAGCCCCAACAGCGGCCCCGAAACGATGGAGCGGCTCGCCGATGGGCGGTTTCTGATTATCGCCGAAGGGCCGGAGCGCGGCAGCGACACGCTGCACGAGGCGCTGCTCTATCCCACCGATCCGATCGCGGCGGGCAAGCCGACCGCGTTCCATTTTGCCGCACCGCGCGATTATGATCCGGTCGATGCGACCCAGCTTCCCGATGGGCGCGTGCTGATTTTGCTGCGGCGTGTCGCCTATGCCCTGCCCGCGCGCTTCGACACCGCCATCGCCATCGCCGATCCGGGCACAATTCGCGCGGGTGAGCCGTGGCAGGCGCGAATCATCCAGCGGCTGACAGGCGGTGTCTTCGCCGACAATTTCGAAGGCCTGGCCTATGTCCCGTCCGCATCCGATCCGGCGCGGGGCAGCCTGTGGCTGATCGCCGACGACAACTTCTCGGTCTTCCAGCGCAACATACTGGTGAGATTTGCATGGGAGGGGTGAGATTGCTGCTGAGCAGCGCAACCCGCTTCCCACCTCCGTCCGTCCTGAGCTTATCGAAGGACTGCTTTCACTTTGCTCCCTAGGCGGAAAGAAAGTGCGGCCCTTCGACAAGCTCAGGGCGAACGGGGAAAGGGGCTGAGGCGCATCCCTCGCACCCGCAAACGAAAAAGCGCCCGGAACCCCGAGCGCTTGATCGATGCGTTGCCATCCCGAAGGACAGCGCCGTCTTAGGCGGCGGCCTCAGCCTTCACCAGCTCGCGCTTCACCTTCAGCGCGCTGGCCGAAAGCTTTTCGTCGCTGGTCTTGAGCAGCCAGTTGTCGAGCCCGCCATTGTGCTCGACCGAGCGCAGACCGTGGGTCGACACGCGGAACTTGAAGCTCCGCTCGAGCTTTTCGCTCATCAGCGTCACGTTCTGCAGGTTGGGCAGAAACACGCGCTTGGTCTTGTTGTTGGCGTGGCTGACATTGTTGCCAGTCATGCGGCCCTTGCCGGTCAGTTCGCAGATGCGAGCCATGATGTGTCTCTTCTCGTAAAAATCGGGCCTAAGCACGGGCCTATGTAAGGAAAGCGGCGCGCATAACGGGCGAGGGCCGAATCGTCAAGCAAGTTGCGCGCGTCCGGCCAGTCGCAATCGGCTGGTCGCATTCCCACCGCCTATTCGCGCCAATCTAATCCATGTAATGGCCGGATCGGCCTGTCCAGCATGCTGATGCGCCAGACCTGAACCGGGCACCGCCCGCCGTTTCAGGCTGACAGGAGAACACCAGCATGAAACGTATCCTTATCGCAAGCCTCATCGCCCCCTTGGCAATTGGGCTCGCCGCGTGCGATGTCGATCAGACCAAGGAAGGCGAAATGCCCGAGGTCGAGGTCAAGGAAGGCCAGCTGCCGGAATATGACGTCGAAACCGCCGACGTCGATGTCGGCACCAAGGAAACGACGGTCGAGGTTCCGGATGTCAAGATCACCATGCCCGACGCCGAAGGCACGCCGGCCACGGGCGACGAGTAACCTCATCCGGCAGGGGCGCGGGGCGTGAGCGATGCGGGGTTCCGCAGCTTCATGCCTCGCGCTCTTGCGCTTGCCCGCGCGGCGGCGGACGCGGGCGAGGTGCCAATCGGCGCGGTGATCGTGAAAGACGGTCAGGTGATCGCTGAGGCGCATAACAGCCCCCGAACCGACCACGATCCCACCGCCCACGCCGAAATCCTCGCCATCCGCCGCGCCGCGCAGGCGCTTGGCGATGAACGGCTGACCGGCTGCGAATTGTGGGTCACGCTGGAGCCCTGCGCGATGTGCGCTGGTGCGATTGCCCATGCCCGTATCCAGCGGCTTTATTACGCGGCAAGCGATCCCAAAGGCGGCGCGGTCGAACATGGTGCGCGGGTGTTCGAACAGGAGCAATGCCTGCACCGCCCCGAAGTCTATAGCGGCATCGGCGAAGCCGAGGCGGCGGACATCCTCCGGGAGTTTTTCAAAAAGCGGCGCTGAGGCGCCAGTTTTGCGCGCGAATTTCGTCGCAAACGCGCCACGGGCTGGCCGACCATAAGCAGGTCATTAGTCAATTCCTTGCAAACCTGCGGCGAATTTGCGACGGGCAGGGGGGTTCAGGATGGTCCTCATGCCCGGGGGCGAGGCAAGGGATACTGATCGATAATGGCCGGTTACGAAGTTGCGCAGACCCGCAGGCTGACCCGCTTGAAGCAAAAGCTTCGCAGTTTTCTAGGGCCTTGGGGGGTGTTCTTTCAGGGCTTTATCGAACACCCGGTGATGGTCGGCTCGATCATCCCGTCCTCCGGCTACACCATCCGCAAGATGCTTGCGCCCGTCGATTGGGAGCGCTGCCAGCTGTTCGTGGAATATGGCCCCGGCGTCGGCACCTTCTGCCGTCCGGTGCTCGATCAGTTGCGGCGCGATGGCACGTTGATCGTGATCGACACCAACAAGCTGTTCATCGACTATCTCAATCGCACCATCACTGACAGCCGCTTCATCGCGGTGCATGGCTCGGCCGAAGATGTGGAAGCGATCATCCGCGCGCATGGCCATGACCACGCCGATTACATCCTGTCGGGCCTGCCGTTCTCGACCTTGCCCGAAGGCCTCGGCCCCCGCATCGCCGCCGCCACGCATCGTGCGATCCGGCCGGGCGGCGCGTTCCTCACCTACCAGTTCAGCAAGGCGGCCCATAACCTTACCGCCCAGCATTTCGACCGGGTCGATAGCGGCTTCGAGCTGCTCAACATCCTCCCCTGCCGCCTCGCTTGGGGCTGGAAGGACGCGGAATAGGCTCAGATGGCTACAGCCCCCGCCAGATCTTGGCGGGTGCGGCGTCCTTGGCGCCCCAGCGTGACGGCGTGCAGCGCGCCGGGCGGAAGGTCTTGGAATAGCACAGGCGAATCTCCTCGAGCCATCCGCGCTCGTTGAGTTTGACCCCGATTGCCTCCTCGCGCCAACCTGGATTGGCATCGGCAAAGGCAGCGCGGATGCGGCCTGCCGTCAGTGCGTCCTCGCGGCTGATGCGGTCGTAATCGGGCAGGCGCAGGCCTGAGCGCAGGACGCGGATGATCTTGAGGTAATTGGCGGGGCGCTTGACCATACACGCACCGTGCTTGGCCCATTGGCGCGCGATCAGGCGTTCGGAGGGCATCAGGCACATGTTGCCGCGCACTTCGGCGGGGGTGAGCGCGTTCTTGGCCTCGCACCATTGCGGCCAGCTTTGCCCGCCTTCCGGCCACAGCCCATGCACCACGAGGCCGAAGCGCCCGCTAGTGCCCGAGCATTGCACCGCATGGCTGCGATCATCGGCGCGGGGCTTGCAGAACTCCGGGCTCCAACTGAGCGCCATCGTGTAGCCGGTGATCGGCATCACGCGGCGCGGGCCATCGGGCGTAACTTTGGGAACGCTGGTGATCTGCGGCGCACGGCACTGATAGGCCTGCGCGCGGGCAAGCGTGGGCGCGACCGCGAAGGCGATAACCAGAACAACTGCACCGCCTCGCCCGGTCATTCACACCTCGCGCTTGAGCCACGCTACGGCATCGCTCCGAAACACCATGATCGTCGCGGCGATCTTGAGCCCGGTCGCAATGCAGCCCAACACCAGAATCCACACGGGGAACGGCAGATCCGGAAATCCGATAATGAGCGACAGGATTTCATACCCGACGAAGACGGCGAGGATATAGCGGACCGGGCTCCAACGGAACAGCGCGATGAACACCCACAGCAGCACACCCGGTATGAAGGTCGCCGCGACGATCCATGGCGCGACGCTCGAGTAGAAGACCTGCACGTCGGGCCCCCCGCCCGCGGCGTGAACCTGGTTATGGATGTCGAGGACGAAATAGTCCCAGCCTGCGATGACCGTGGCGATGTCGAGGATCAAAGCCGAAAGATACAGATAGTCGAACAGGTTCATCGACGGGGTTTTCATCACGACCGCTCCCATGCCTACGATGGATTCGACTCGTAAATGCTTGATCGGACTAAATATTCGGTAAACCCGGCATGGGCCGCGGCCTATTCAAACACCGCAGGATCGACGCCTCCCTTGTCCGCGAACCAGCGGTTGCTGGCGGGAGTGAACAGCATCACAACCGCGAACAGACCAAGCGCGAGCGAGCTCAGCCAAGCTGTATCAGCTGGCGCACCTTCGGCAATCAGTCGCATCCCGTCTGGCAGGTTCAGCAGTTTGCCAAGGCCCAGCGCCGTCAACATCCAGCGGGCAAAGCGCACCCCAGAAAGCCAGACCATCGCAATTGGGATCAGCGCGATCGACAGCCGCGCACTCAGCATCACGATCACAGCGTCGCGCGTCCAGACGATCTGCGGCACATTTGCGCGCATCATTGTCTGATACCCGGTGATGTCACGCATCCCGTCAACAAAGGCGATCAGGGCGGCGGCAAGAAACGCTGCGGCAAATATGTTGATGCTGAGCGGTCGCGTGCGCGAAAGCGGGATCATGCCGGCTTGAAATCCAGCCCGATATCAGCGGCTGGCGCGCTCTGGGTCAGGCGGCCGACCGAGATGTAGTCCACCCCGCTCGCCGCTTTGGCCGCGATGGTCTGGAGGTTGACGCCTCCGCTCGCCTCGGTCGGCACACGGCCCGCGACCAGCCGGACCGCTTCGGCCAGCGTCGCAGGGTCCATGTTATCGAGCAGCAGGTGATGCGTGCCTGCCGCGAGCGCGGGTTCGATCTGGTCGAGGCTATCCACCTCGCAGATGATCTTCTCCACCCCCGCCTCGCGCGCGCGCCGCACCGCTTCGCCGACGCTGCCGGCGACCGCGACGTGGTTGTCCTTGATCATCGCCGCATCCCACAGCCCCATCCGGTGGTTCTGCGCGCCGCCTTGGCGTGTGGCGTATTTCTCGAGGAAGCGCAGGCCGGGGATCGTCTTGCGGGTGTCGAGCAGGGTGCAGGCGGGGTTGCCCCCCGGCCCGCGCATCGCGGTGACATAGGCCTGCGTCAGCGTGGCGATGCCGGAGAGATGCTGGACGATGTTCAAGGCGCTGCGCTCTGCCGTCAGCAGCGCGCGCGCCTTGCCCTCAATCCGCATGAGATCGGTCCCAGCGGGCACCTTGTCCCCGTCATGGACGAGGGTTTCAAGGGTGCATTCGGGATCAAGGTGGCGGAAGAAAGCCTCGGCCAGCGGCAGGCCCGCCACGACAATCGCATCGCGGCTGTCCATCACCCCGGTGAACCGCGCGTCCGCCGGGATGACGTTTTCGGAGGTCACATCGCGCCCGCCGCCGGGCAGGCCTTCGCCCAAGTCCTCCGCCAGTGTTTCGCGGATAAACTTGGCGAGGTCGAAGCCGAGGAGGGTGAAGGTGGTCATGCCTTCACCCTAGCCGTTCGCGTCGCGCCAAGTCGAGAGGTGGTTGGAGTTCACACAAAGGCACAAAGACACAAAGAGGGCGGTTCGAACGGCGAAGCCGCGCTCTCGTTCGAATGCCTGCCACATCAAATGGCCCTCGCAGGCCGGATGCAACAACTTTGTGCCTTTGTGCCTTTGTGTGAAAAACCTCAGTGCACGAAGCGCGCAACCACATCCCTGTAGCTGCGGCTCACCTTCACCTCGGCGCCGCTTTCCAGCACCAGGAAGCATTCGCCGTTGGTGTGGGGCTTCACCTGCCGCACCAGATCGAGGTTGACGATGGTCGAACGGTGCACGCGCTGGAACTTGCGCGGGTCGAGGCGGCGCTCGAGGTCCTTCATCGTCTCGCGCAGCACCAGCGAATTGTCGCCGGTGGAGATGATCATGTAATCGCCCGCGGCCTCGATATGCTCGATCGTGTCGACTTCGACGCGGAAGATCTGGCCGCGGTCTTTGACGTTAATGAGCTTTTCGAAGCGGTCGGCGCTTTCGGCCGCCGGCGCAGTGGTCTCGACGAAGTCCGCCGCGCGGTCCGGCGCGATCTCCGCCAGCACGTCGAGCAGATTGCCGGCATCCTCGGCCGACTTCTTCTCAGCCAGACGCTGGCGCACGCGTTCGATCGTGTCGGCGAGCTTCTGTTCGTCGACCGGCTTCATCAGGTAATTGACGGCGTTGGCTTCGAAGGCGCGGATCGCGTGTTCTTCATAGGCGGTGACGAAGACGAACAGGGGGGGTTCGATCTCCATTACGCCCTTCACGACGCTGAAACCGTCAAAGCCGGGCATCTGGATGTCGAGGAAGACCAGGTCGGGCTTCTCGGTCTTGATCTTGCGGATCGCTTCGCGCCCGTTGGCGCAGGTGTCGATGATCTCGACGTCCTCGAACGGCGCAAGCCGCAGTTGGAGGCCTTGGATCGCGAGCTTTTCGTCATCGACGAGGATGGTTCTGATGGTCATGCGGGGGTTCCGATTGTTCGTTGGGGGGGATTGAGCGGGATGATGTTGTCTCCCCCGGCCACGACAGAGGGGGCTGCCGGAACGGGTTCGGGCACATCAGCCCTGGTGAAGGGGATTTCGATCAGCACGGTAAAGCCGCCCCCAGCTTCCGAACGGGTTTCAAACAGGTGTGTGTCGCCATAGGCTTGGGCCAGCCGATTGCGGATATTGGCAAGGCCGACCCCGGTGGAGACCGGACGGCCCGGCACAGGCGTCCCGGACGGATCGCCCGCCATGAAACGCTGCACGTCTTCGATACCTGGCCCGGTATCTTCGACGGTGAGGCGCAGCCGATCGCCGATCACCCGCGCGGTGAGCGAGATGCGCGCACCTTCTTCTTGCGGGCTGACGGCATATTTGATCGCGTTTTCGACCAAGGGTTGCAGCAGCATCGCCGGCAGTTGCGCGGCGAGTGCGGCATCCTCGATCTCGAAATGGGTGCGCAGGCGTTCTTCGAAACGCATCCGCTCGATATCGAGATAGAGCTGCAATGTCTCGACCTCCTGCGCCAGCGTCACCTGACTGCCGGGCTCAGCGATCAGCGTGTGGCGCAGGAACCCCGACAGGCGCGTAAGCATCGCATTGGCAGGCTCGGTCTGTTTCAGCAGCACCAGCGTGCTGATCGAATTGAGCGTATTGAACAGGAAGTGCGGGTTGAGCTGGTAGCGCAGCATCGCCAGCTGCGCGGCGGTCGCCTGCGCTTCCAGCCGTTCCAGCCGGTCCGCCTGCTGTTCCACCGTCAGGAAGAAGTTGATCGCGTAATACAACGCGCTCCACCCGCCGAGCAGGGTCAGGGGGAGATAGAGCAGCCCGATCAACCGCTGCGCAAAGGTCGTCTCACGGCTGGCGGCGTAATAGACCCCCTGCACCCAGGCATCGATTGAGGCGTGCATCAGCACAGCAACAAACAGCACCACCGCCGTCAGCCCCCATGTGACCAGCGGTTGTTGCTGGATGAGCTTGCGGTAGATCACCGACAGGATCAGGCTGATCGAAAACCCGGTGATGGTGGTGACAAGGATCAGCGCCAGCAAATCCAGCGGCTGCTCGTTCGCGAGTGCCGAGACCGCGCGCAGCAGAAACGCCGCGCCCCAGCCCGCCAACTGGAGGTTCCAGAACGCCCGGTTCTTGCTGGCGAAGAACGGCGCCGCCTGGATCTGGAGCACTGCCATAGCCCAACAGTCCTAACTCATTTCGTCGCAAACCACACGGCTAATCGGTCGCATCATCGCGGGGCCGCCACGGCTCGGCGCAAGGATTACCGCTTCGGGCCGGAAATGAGGCCGCCTTCCGGGTCGATCTCGCGGCGGAAATGGGTGGCCCAGTCGGCCTTGCCTTCACCCGCCATCATGGACTGCACCAGCGGAACTTCAGCGGCCATGGCCTCGGCCCGTTCGTCCCAGCCTTCGTGATGGCGCCGCATCCTGAGCCCCGCGTCATGGGTCGAACCCCAGCGGGTCATGAAGGCGACGGCGGCTTGCGGATCATAACCCGCATTGGCGAGCAGCCACGGCACCAGCCGGTCGGCTTCCCGCTCGACCCGGCGCACATGTTTGTCCTTGCGCCCGTTGCGCTCAAGCCAGGCATGATGGCCGAGCACATTATGCGCCAGCTCATGCGCGACCAGCGCGGCGAATAGCGGCTCTTCCGCATAGCTGAAGGCGGGAAAACCGATCCCGATCACCACCCGCGCGCCATCGGCGACCGCTCGCTTGCCATCGCCCATGAGTTCGAAGCGGGTGGCGCAGACCTCGACCGGCTGGACCCGCGCTTCCTCACCATCAGCAAAGGCAATCGCGATGCCGCCATGTTCGGTCAGCATCGCTTCCATGTGTTCATGCGCGCGCACCAACCGCTGCCATTCCATCGCCGCGCCTGCGGGCCACTGGTTGGGGTCGAACCGTTCGAGCGCGATGACCTCACGGTTACGGGTGAACGCACCCGACAGCGCGGCGGGCGATCCGCGCGCAGCGGTCTGCACCGCGAAGTCGCGTTCCAGCCCCAGCGCGGCGCGGGCGATAGCGGGCACACCGTAGCTCGCCATATCCTGCAATTGCAGCCCGATGCTCGGCACGACACGCGGGCAAAAGGCGGCATTCGCGCGGGCGAGGTGCCAGCCCACATCCTGCAAACGCTGGTCGGCGTCCTGATAGCGCCCAATCGCCGCCCGTTCGGCCGCGTAGTCGATCACCGGCGGCGCCTCCTGCGGCTGCGACGCCAGCGGGGCGGCCAGCAGCAGCGCGGCAAGCGCAATGGTGCGCATCAACGCGCCTCGGTCGAAGCAGTAAGCGCGGCCTTGAGCTTTTCATAGCCGACCGCCCCGCCAAACGGGGTCTTGCCCGCGATCCATGCCGGGGTGCCGGTGAAGCCCAGCGAACGGGCGAAATCGAGGTTGCGGGCGATCTCGGTCGAGACGGCATCGGACGCCGCATCACGCTCGGCCCGCGCCATGTCGAGCCCGGCCGCCTTGGCCGCAGCCGTGACATCGCCGGTCGCGAACATGGCATCGTGGAACGCCCGGTACTTGCCCTGCAATCCGGCCGCCAGCGCCATGCGCGAGGCGACATCGCTGCCTTCGAAGATCGGCCATTCGCGGATCACGACCTTCAGGTCCGGATCTTCGGCAATCAGCCGGTTCACGTCCTTCAGGCTCGCCTCGCAATAGGGGCAGTTATAGTCGGTGAACTCGACCAGCACGGTCTTGCCGTTGGGATTGCCGAGCACCACGCCGGGGAAGGGCTCGCGCACTTCGCCGCCCATCTGCGCCAGCCGCTTGGCCGATTCCTGCTCCTCGTAAGCCTGCGCCATCTGCGGCAACAGGTCAGGATTGGCGAGCAGGAAGGTGCGGGTGCGGTTGTCCGCAAGCCCGGAATAAGACCACGCCGCCGCGCCCAGAAAGCCGAACACCAGCGCCAGCAATGCGGTCAGCAAGGTCGCCGTCAGCGTGCGGGGCGCGTCTGCGGAATTAGAGGCAGGCGGTTGGGAGGACATGCGCGAGGGTTCCGTCGGTCAGCGGGTGAATGCGCGTCAGCCTAGCGCCGGTCGCGCAGCCGTTCCAGTTCAGCGCGCGCTTCCAGGGCAACATCCTGTGCGCGGATCCAGTCGGGCGAGCCATAGGGCAGGCTGGCCTCGGCGGCTTGGGCGTTCATCAAAGCCTGTGGGTAGAGGCGGTTCATCACCTGCTGCTCCGCGCTGGCCAGCCGAGCGCGCGGAATATCGCCGCGCGCTTCATAGACCACGCCCAGCTGATACCATGCGAAGGGATTGTAGCGATCCTTCTGCACCGAAGCGCGCAGCACCTGTTCGGCCTCGGGGAAATTGGCCTTGTTCTCGGTCGCGATCAGGGCGTGGCCGAGCATCCCTGCGATCAGCGGATGCGCGCGGGTCAGCTCCGTCGCGCGGCGCAGGGGAGCCAAGGCATCCATCGGCCGCCCGGATTCGAGCAGCACCTGCCCTTTCAACTCGAGGAACCACGGATTGTCGGATTCTGCCGCCAGCAGCGCGTCAGCCTCGGCCAGCGCCATGTCGACCCGCGCTTCCTTGTGATAGGCATAGGCCCGGGCGTAGCGCGCCGGAATGCTGGTATCGCGCGGCGGATAGGCGTTGAGCGTGCGCTGCGGTTCGGCAAGGTAGCCGAACAGTTTGGCCTTGGCCCGCACGAAGCGTTCCTGCAGCGCAGGATCAGGCGGCGCATCCCACGCCGGGTCCTTTTCCAGCAACCCGCGCAGCACCTGAATACGGTCACCCGACAGCGGGTGGGTCCGGGCATAGGCGGCTTCGTCCGCCTGACTGTAGCCAGCGCGAATTTCATTGCCGCGCAACCGCTCGAAGAACTTGATCATCCCCTTGCCGGTGATGCCAGCGCCCGAAAGGTAACGCGCGCCGGCCAGATCGGTCGAAGCTTCCTGATCGCGGTTGAAGGAGAGAAAGCTCCCCATCGCAGCCTGTTGTCCGGCGGCGATGATGCCCATCGCGCCTTCGCCCGCCCCGGCCAGCGCCGCGCCGACGCCGAGCAGCAGCGACAGGATCGAGATATTGGTCGCCCGCTTGGTGCGCTCGTCAAACCGGACCACGTGGCCAGCCGTAATGTGCCCCAGCTCGTGCGCGAGCACGCCTTGCACTTCGTTGGCGGTTTCCGCCTCGTTGATCAGGCCGGAGTGGACATAGATCGCCTGCCCGCCCGCCACGAAGGCGTTGATCGACCCGTCATTGATCAGCACCAGCTCAACATTGCCGGGTTCAAGCTCGCTCGCCTCGACCAGCGGGGCGACCATGTCCTTGAGCAGTTCCTCGGTCTCGGCATCGCGCAGAATCGACTGCGCGGCGACCGGCTGGACTGCAACAATCGCGCTCGCCAGCAGGGCGAGCAGGAAGGAGAGAGGTTGGGGGCGACGCATTACGCCGACCCTACTGCGTTTCAGCCTGAACTCAAACTGAAGCGCGCAGCCTCAGCCGAACAGCTTGCGCGCCGCGCGTTCGATCTGGGCGAGGTCTTCGGGCACTTCGGCGAGGATTTCCGCGCAGCCAATTTCGTCGCGGCGGATCAGCACCAGCGCGAATTCCGGCCCGGCCCCGTCGAGATGTTCGAGAGAGATCGCATCGAGCGCGCGCAATTGCTGCGCCAGCGCTTCGCGCACGGCGGCGGCATCTTCGACCGGCTTACCCTGCTCTTCGCGGCGCAAGCGGCGCTCGGCCTTGACCACGGCTTTCACCCCGCCTTCGACCTCAGCGAGGAAGCGCGAAAGGCTCCCGCGCTCAAGCTGCAAGCGGTGGGCGTGGGTCAGCACGGCGGCATATTCGGTGAGGCGCGTCTTGTCGTAGTCATGCCCGAACACGAGCTTGACCACCGGGGTCATCGGCGCGCGGTCCTGCACGGTGAGGCCGCTTTCCGCGATCAGTTCGGCATAGTCTTCGGGCGCAGCCTGCGCCGCGAGGCTGAAGTCATAGGCGCGGCTGACTGCGGCATAGAGCGCGTTGCGGCTGCGATCTTCCGTGCTGTCAGCGGCCCGCGCCAGTTCACGCGCGGCGGCAAGGCAATCATAGAGCCCGGCATCATCGGGCAGATCGTCGACGAAGTCGTCGTCTTCGGCCACCGGATCGGCGATGGGCGCGACCGGCGCGAAGGAGGGCACAGCTTCGATTGCGGTCTCGGGCTCTGCTTCCGCCACAGGCTCCGGGCCGAAATCGGCGGCGCCGTAATCAGGCTCCTCCATGTGCTCGGTTTCCGGCAGCGGTTCGAGGCCAGTGAGGTCGATCGCCTTCTTGGTCGGCGCTTCGATGTAATCGGCGAGGCTGGCGAAGTTGTATCCGGCAAGCTCGCCCTCGCCTTCGTCCTCGTCATATTCTTCGTCGTCATCGCCGAGGCCGAACTGGCTGAAATCGGGCATCCGAGTGCCTTTCTCGGCCCCGCTATCAAGCGCGGTGAGGCTGGCAAAATCATCGCCATAGGTATCGGAGAACTCCCCAGCGAAATCGTTGAAGCCTTGCTCGGCCCCGGTGCCGTCATCCGCACTTTCATGCGCAGGCGAATCGGCCCAGTCGGTCACCGGGTCGGCGGGGCGCTGGGCAGGTTCTGCGGCGAGCTCAAGCTCGGAGCCCAGGTCGAGCGCTTGATCGATTTCAAGCAGCAGCTCATCCGCGGTCAACTGGTCGGCCATTTCCTTCCAGTTGATCACGCCATAGATGAAGTCGATCGTGGAATCGTCGCTGGAATAGGGCAGCAGGATCCCGCGATAGAGGATCGCGACGCCGGCGTGATTGACGAACTCGGCCTCAAACCCGATCGGCGCCTGATTGGCGAGAATCTGCATGTAGTGATCGGTGATGCGGCTCAGCAAGGAGCGCGGCGGCACATCCGAAAGCCGGGTGATGACGCCGGTGGCGCCGCATTCCTGCCCGAGCTTCGCGCCGAGGAAGCAGACCGCCGGATTGTCGATCCCGCTCGAGAAATCGAGCAGCACCGAATGCGGGCCGAAATCGGGGAGGGCGGCCGGATCGAGGTCTTCGATATTGGGGAACATGCGGTCACCCAGCAGGCCGGCCCAATGATTATAGGCGCGGACCTGCATCCGGCGCTCGTCCTGGCCGATCGCATGCGGCGGCAGGTCGCGGCGCTGGGACGACTCGGGGCCGTCGTCGTCGGATGCATCCCAGCCCCGATCCGCATTCGCGTCGGAATCAAAGGTGCCGCGCAGAGTGTCCATGGCTGTAATCCGCCCCTTGGTGAACCTAGTCACGCAGGGTTCTGGCGCAGCGTGGTAAACATCCCGTTAAACCGATGCGGGATGTTTTGATCTTGCAGCGATTCCTTTCAGCCGTAAGTCGATCAGACTACAGGAAATACCGCATCTTGATGGTCACGCGGCTGGTGCCCGCACCCAGCGCGAACACGGCGTCCGTGAACTTGGGAGGTGCCATGCGGACCGGCGCATCGCGCGAGAAGCCATAGCCTTCCTTCGGCATCATCCCCATTGCCCGGTCGGCCTTGCCGTTGTTGTTCTCGTCATGGAGCAGTGCGATGGCATATTGGCCGGGCTTGACCCCGGTGAAGCGGATTTCAACCTTGCCGCTAGCAGGCACCACGGTGCGGTGCGCGGCCGGATCCTTGATACATTTGGGGAAGATATCCGCACGCGTTGTCATGCAGGCGCGCACGACGCCCTTGGCGGAGCGGATGTCGGTGACGGTGATGACCACCTCGCCTGTTTGCGCCGGAGCCGCCGCCAGCACAGCGCCAAAGCTCGCGCCAAGCCCTGCCAGCACCAGCGCGACCGCTTTCACGGCGTGACGGCCTGCGCGCTGTGCCCGGCCTCGCTCACGATTCGCCGCGACAGACCCTTGTCCGTTCCGCACAGCCTGTCCCACAGCCGGAAATATAGCCCGTAATTGCATCGGTATTCCTCGTGATGACGTTCGTGATGGCTGGCGGTTATCAGCCAGTTCCCCAACGGCGAGTGAACGAGCCAGCGCGGGAACATCTCCCAGCCCATGTGATTGGTGACGCCCATCACCGTCGCTACGGTCAGCACGAGGCCGAGCATGGCGACGTGGATCGGCACCAAGAACACCAGCACCGGCACCACGATCGCGCCGGTCACCGCCTCGATCGGGTGAAAGCTCATCGCGGTCCACGCCGTCGGCGGGCGGCTGTCGTGGTGGACGGCATGGGCTAGGCGGAACCACTTCGGCCGGTGCATCCAGCGGTGGCTCCAGTAGAAACAGGTGTCCTGCACGAAGAGGTAGATCAGCACCGAGAGCGGGTGATACCACAAGGGCAGGCTCGTCCAGTCGGCGGTCATCTGGGTCCAGCCATGATGCCGCCAGCCCCACAGCACGATCCCTGCCGGTGCGCCATAGATCGCCGCGGACAGCAGCGACCAGCGCACCTCGCGTGCGATCTGTGCGCGCTTGCCCTCATACAGTCCGGGCCGCATTTTCGCCGTGGCGTAGGCGAACAGACCGCTGGTCAGCAAATAGCGCAGCGCCACGATTAGCGTGACGGCGAGACTGACGATCAGCAGCGCAATCGGAACAGGGGTATCAGCGGGGAGCATCGCCCAAGGATATGCCGCAAATCCGAACGGCGCGACAGAGATAAGTCAGGCAGCCAAGCTCATCCGTGTCAATCGAGCGCCGTCGCCAGCGGGTCGATCAGCGCCATGTGCCGCCGCATGGCGATCCGCGCGAGGTGTTCGACCTGCGTCTTGCGCCGCGCGGCCGCCAGCGGCTCAAGCGCGGCGGGGCGCAGGATTTCGGCATCATAGCCATCGGCGACGATCACCCCGCAGGTGCCGGGCCTGTAGGCCTCACTCTCCAGCGGCGCACGGTCGAGCCCCGGAGGCAGACCCCAGAAGAATCGGTCGCAGTAATCGAGATAATCGGGCCACTTGGCATCGCCGAGCAGATCGGCGCGGGCAACCTTGATCTCGACAATCACGACCAGCCCCTTGGCATCGATCCCCATCAGATCGGCGCGGCGACCGTTCCTCAGCGGCACTTCGGCCAAGCACCAGATATCGTTGCGCGCGAACAAGCGCCCGATCCCGCGCGCGACGTCGGCAGCAGCGAGCGCCAGCGGCATGGGCGAATCAGAGGAGGAAATCGGCCCGCCGGTCATATGGCACGGTTGGAACGAAAGTGGAACGCAGTCAAGCCGTGTCCGAATGCTATCAGACAAGCGCCCTTAGTCGGGTCGCGGGTTCTCAAGCACGCTCACCATCGCGGCGCGGGCGGCATGAAACTCGCGCCACAGCGCCAGCGCCGGAGCCGCCGGGTCCTGCCCCCGGCGCGCCAATGTGCCAAGCGCAGCCAGCCCGCTGTCGAGCATCGCAGCGCAATCGGCGACAGTCTGCGAGACCAGCGCCCGCTGCCACGGCGCAGCCCGGGCAATCACCGCGCCAAGCTCGCCGCCGATCTCAACCGGCTCGGGTGCCAGCCGGGCGAGCAGCGCCAATCCGGCTGCCTGCCCGTGGAGCGCCACAAGTGCTTCGGCCAGCGCCTCGGGTGCGGCACTGTCCGCAGGCAGGATCGCAGCCTGCGGGGGAATCATCTCGGGCGGAAGCGTGGCCATGACAGGAGCCTAGGCGGGCGTCCTTGCCGATTGGTTAAGCCCCATCCTGCCGATTGCGCGGCCATCCGCACCCACCCCGTGCGCGGAACAATTGTGTGGCATCACGCCCCACCTCTTGCTAAGCGCCGCGCCGCGCGCAAGAATAGCGCGCACCGCATGGCATCATGCACCCGTAGCTCAGCTGGATAGAGTGCTGCCCTCCGAAGGCAGAGGTCACAGGTTCGAATCCTGTCGGGTGCGCCATGGTTCTCAAATGCTTACGGCATCGAACACTATCGGCTGCAATGGCTGTAAGTGAGACGTGTGGGCGAACAACAGTTTGCCGTAAGCGACCAAGTCCGGACCCGGCTCGCCACGTGCAGACCACTATTGGGCAACCGCGGCGGGTGTCAGCTCACCTCGAAGCCGACCGTCCCGTTCATCGCGTGACCATCGCCTGCAGCGGCCTGCCAGCGTACTTCGTAGCTCCCGGTCGGCAGGGGCTTCTTGAGCCTCAGCGTCAATGTTGTGTTATCGGCAGACCAACTCGTTGTGAAATTGCGGATGAGCATCTCACCGTGGTTCGCCATCCCGGGCATGGCCGTCATGACAATACTCGCGGCAGCGCTCGCCTGATCAACCGGCTGGCTGAAGGTCAGGGTGATCTGCTTGGGCGCTTTGGCGGTGGAATTGGCCGTTGGCGTGGAGGTGGTAAGCTGGACATGCGCCAGCAGTGCCGAGGGCGCGAGTGTGCTGAGGGCAAGAGCAGCGATGAAAGCAGGGATGCGCATGTTGGGTGTCCTTCGGATTGATCAGAACCAGAAACGGATGCCAGCCAGAAAGCTGGTGGCGGATGGGTCTTCGCCTCGGGCGCGGGCGAAATCGGCGCTGCGTCCGGTGCGCCAGGATTGTTCGATGCCGATATAGGGCGCGAATTCACGGCGGATTTCGTAACGCAGCCGCGCACCGATCTCGATCTGGTCGAAGCCGGCACCGATCCCAAGTTCAGGAATATCCTGCGCGGCAAGGTTCGCTTCAATGCGTGGTTGGAGGATCAGGCGCTGGGTGATGCGCTGGTCGATTTCCGCCTCGACACGCGCGGTCAGATCGCCGCGATGCGACAGGAACAACGCGGCGTCGATCTCGAACAGATAGGGCGCAAGGCCCTGCACCCCGAGCACCGCATGGGTGGTATCCGGCCCGCCGATGTCGTGCCGCACGCCCGCCTGCACGTCCCAAAAGGGCGCGAAGGCTTTGGCGTAGAGCGCCTGCACTTCGGCATCTTCGGGATTGGAGCCGAACGCGCCTTCGCCTTCGGATTTGAACCAGAGCCGTTCCGTCGGGCCGCCGTAATACCCCTGAATGTCCCACAGATAGAGGTCTTCGCCCTCGCGCACCTGCGCTTCCAGCCGATCGCCCTGGAACCAGAACACGGGAAAATCGCCGTGGGTGCGGCGCAGATCCTCGCGCGACGCCTGCATGGCATCGGCGCCCCAGATGACATCGGCAGCGCGCGGCGGGCCACTTCCGGCGGTGGCGGGAGGCGGGGTTTCCATTGTCGGGCCGGGGGATTTCGGGCCGGGGGAGGCTGGCTTGTCCATAGCACCCATGTCGTGCCCGGCGTGGGGATCCTGCGAAGCCGCAGGCATGGTATGACCTGCATGGGAATCCTGCGCAGCGAGCGGCGCTGCTGCCATCAGGGCAAGGGCGGGAAGAACGACCCTCATGCCCCGCTCTCCGGCCCCATGACCGTCACGGTCTGCATCATCCCGCCGTGCATGTGATACAGCAGATGGCAGTGAAACGCCCAGTCGCCCGGCTCGTTGGCGGTGAGATCGAACTGTGCGCTTGCACCGGGCTGGACGATCACGATGTTCTTGCGCGGCTGGTGGGCGGCATCCTCCCCGTTGACCAGTTCGAAGAACATCCCGTGCAGGTGAATGGGGTGCGCCATCATGGTGTTGTTGACGAGCTTCACCCGCACCCGCTCATTCCAGGCAAAGCGGATCGGCACATCGCTGACAGCAGAATACATCCGGCCATCGAACGACCACATGTAGCGCTCCATGTTGCCCGTGAGATGCAATTCCAGCAGGCGCGAGGGCGTGCGGGTGTCGCGGTTGGGCTCCAGCGCTGACAGCATCCGGTAATTCAGTACGCGGTGATCGACATCGCGCAGGCCGAGGCCGGGGTCGCCGAGCTTGTCTACCGGTGCCATGGAAACCATGTCGATCCCGGGCCCGGTCTTCACATCGGGGGGCAGCAGCAGCGTGTCACGCATCTTCATGCCGTCCATCGAATGACCGCCATCACCATGGTTCATCCCCATGTCACCCATATCGAGCAGCGGGGGCTTACGCGGCGGCGGGATCGGCGCACGCGCACCGGGGCGGCTGGCAAGGTGGGCAAGCGCCATGCCGGAGCGGTCCATGCTTTCGGCAACGATAGTATAGGCCTCCGCGCGGGGCTCGATGACCACATCGTAGGTTTCCGCCGTCCCGATCTGGAATTCGTCGACCTCGACCGGCTTCACGTTCTGCCCGTCCGCCGCGATCACCGTCATCGGCAGGCCGGGAATCCGCAGGTTGAAGAAGGTCATCGCAGACCCGTTGATGACGCGCAGGCGGACGCGTTCGCCCGGTTTGAACAGGTATTCCAGCCCCTCTTTCGGCCCGCGTCCGTTGGCAAGGTAGGTGTAGGTGGAGCCCGTCACGTCTGCGATGTCGGTAGCGGGCATCCGCATCTCGGCCCACATCCGCCGGTCGGCGGCGGTCAGCGGGTAATCGTCGCTCCAACTGGTCTGCTGGTAGTTGAAATAGCCTTCGCCCTTGCGCAGCCGGTCCATGATTGTGTGCGGGTGCAGCGGAGTGAACTCGCTCAGAAGCAGGAGATAGTCCCGGTCATACTCCGCCGGTTCCTCGCCCGCCGGATCGATGATCAACGGACCGTAGTGGCCCTGCTGTTCCTGCAGCCCGGAATGGCTGTGATACCAGTAGGTGCCCGACTGCCTCACGGGGAATTCGTAGACAAAAGTCTCCCCCGGCCTGATACCCGGAAAGCTGATCCCCGGCACACCATCCATATGAAACGGCACAAGCAGGCCGTGCCAGTGGATCGAGGTGTCCTCTTCGAGATGGTTCGTGACGTTGAGGCGGACGTTGGACCCTTCCTTCAAGCGCACCAGCGGCCCCGGCACCGATCCGTTGATGGCGACGCCATGTCCCTTGCGTCCCTGCACCGTGCGCGGACCGTGACCCACCGCAAGGTCGATCACTGCGCCCGAGACCTCATCAAAGCCCACGCGGATCGGCGCACCGCCGCGCATCTTGTGCATCGAATGGCCCTGCGCCCAAGCAGGCAGCGCGGCGAAGGCCGAAGCAGCGCCTACTCCGGCAAGCAGATGGCGACGGGTGACAAGCGGTGCGGTCATGCCTTCTATACGCCGGAGCGCGGCTCACCCCTCACCATCTCCGTCAATTTATGCCGTGCTCGATGCAGACGGGTTTCTACGGCCTTGGTGCTGATGCCCAGTGCCTCGGCGGTTTCCTGCTGGCTCATTCCTTCGACCGTCCGCAGAATGAGCACGTCCTTGAGCGAGGAGGGCAGTTCGGCGATGGCGCGGGCGGTAGCGATAAGCTCTTCCCGGCTCGCCAACTGCGTTTCGGGCGAGGGGGCATCATCTGCGATCCACTCAGCGCCATTGTCGGGCAAGGGCAGACCAAGGAACCGCCGCACTGCCCGCCGTCGTGTTCGGTCGCGGCACTTGTTGAGCGTTATCGTGGCAATCCACCCCCGGAACGGACGCGCCGGATCGTAGCGGGACAGCGCCCCGAATGCCGAGACAAAGGCTTCCTGCACGATATCGAACGCCTCCTCGGCATCGCCCGTTGCCGTGCGCGCGAGCCGGTAGGCCGCCTCACGGTGCCGCGCGACCAACACCCGCGCTGCCCGCGGATCGCCCGCCAGCACCCCGCGCACCAGCGCAGCGTCCAGATCCTCACCGGTCACAGGCCCGGCTGCGCAAGGCTTTCGGAAACCACTTCATCGAAGCGCGCCTGCTGATCGGGCCGCAGGATCGCGCGCATCGCAAAGACGTGTTCCAGCGTCGCTTTCTGAAGGGCGCCCATTGCCCTGTGAGTGGCATCGACCGCAGCCGAAACGCGTGTGCCATATTGATGCTCGGCGGCGATCGCCTCGGCCAACCGCGCGTTGTCGGCCCGGAGCTGCGCCTCGAGCGCTTCGCGGCGCCCGGCAAAATCGCGTTCGAGCACGGCGAGCGAGCGTTCTTGAGCATCGTCGAGTTCCAACTCGTCATGCATCAATGCGTGAAGCTCCGCTCCGCTGTGGTGCGCGGCGGGCTGGACCATCCGTCCAAGCCATACGCCCGCGAGCGCAAGTGCGATCACCAGAACGGCGACGACGGCAAGGTGGCGGCCGGTCATTCCTGCCCCAGTGCGATCAGCGGGGTCAGGTCAAGCGAAGGGCCGAACGCGGCAAGCGGTGCTTCGGCCTGGGCCGGGGCCTGCATTCCGCCAACGACCCCAATCCCCAGCGCAGCAGCAGCCGCCGCCGCCAAGGTGCTGCGCGCCTGTCGAGCCTCAGCGCGCGCGCGCACGGCGAGCGCGCCGCCGTCGATTGCGGAAAGGTCGGGCAGCGGGGCGGCCGCGAGCCGAGCAAGATTGGCGTCGAGATCCATCATGTTCCTCCTGACCACATGCATACGCACGCGCGCGAACAATCCCTCACCGGTTGCGTAAAATCATGTCCGCGCCGCGTCGGGGTTGAAGGCCGCGATGATCGGGCATGGCCCGGCATCACCAGCCGCGCAGGCGTCGGCCAGTCGCAGCAGTGCGCCAATTTTCATAAACCTACAGGTGAATAGCCAAACCATCCGGGCTATTTGGAGGCATGGGGATGCTGTTGTGAGCGGCGCCCTTTTCGGCAAGCACGATGCGTGTTGCCCCTACGAAGTTTCTCTGCGGCAAACCGATTATCTCAACGGCTGACATGGTCTTCTCATTGCTGTTGCAAGGACTGCCGCTCGGGGCGAACGAATTGGGACAATCCATGCCACCACGCTCCTGTTGCGAAAGACTGGCGTCAGCTAGCATCTGTGTTTCGGCGAAGGCGGCTCAGCTTATATCATCGGGTAAAGGCTGGACAGTGATGGTGTTGATTTGTTCCGCTTCGCTTTTCGCCGCATGGAAGCGCGCGCCCCGGACCTGATGAAGCAGTACAATCGCCACCACCAGTGCGGGCAACGCGACCGCTGCCATCGCCTCGACAATGCGGCTACCATCTGATGCCAGCCAGTCCGATGCTGCGCCGACCAGCGGCCCGACCGCCGAGGCGCCCAGCATCGTCGCGATGAACTGGACCGCGACGATCCGGCCGATCATGGGCTGCGGGACAAGGGTCTGGAAGACTGTCGGCTGGAACATGGCCCCCATCGAGAGGAAGAAGCCGAACACGGCGAAAAAGGCATAAAGGGCGGCCGCGCTGTTCATCAGCGGCAGAGCGAACGTGCACAGCAGCATGCCGGACGCGGTCGCCGTCAGCATCAGAGCGGGCGTTACAGCCCCGAACCGCGGAAGGGCGATCCGCGTTACAACCAAGCTCGCCAGAAATGCCGAAAGAGCGGAGATGATTTGGGCCGCGCCCATCCCGGCACCGACCTCGCTCGGGCTTGCGCCGAAGATCCGGGTCGCAGCAATCGCGGTCCATGGGCCAATCGCGCCGAACGCCATGCCGGCAAGGCCGGACCCAGCGATCACCGATCCAAGGATCACCCTGTGACGAAGAACATAGGGCCAGAACGCTGCCGTTGCGGGCGAGCCAGCCTCCTGCTCAGATTGCAGTGCCATGCGCGGATGCGGGCCGATCGGCAGAGTCAGCGCGATGGCAATCATGATTGGCGCTGCGCCAGCGGCCAGTATCAGGCTGACGCGCCACGGCTCCAGTTGCGATAGAACCAACGGCAGCATGGGCTGGAGCGTCGGGGTTGCTTCCACCAGCAGTCCGGCAAGGACAATCGCCAGGGCGCCGCCACCGATTGCTGTGGCCGCAAAGATCGAATTGGCAGCTTGCCTTTGTGCGCCGGTGAACAGTCGCGGGATCAGGCTATAGGCCACTGGTGAAAGCCCGGCCTCGGCGGCAGCTACCAGGCCAGTGAAAATGAAGATCTGCACAAAGCTTTGGGCCAACCCCGAAAGCGCCACCGCCATGCTCCATATCGCAATGCAGATCGCAAGCAGGATGCGGTTGTCGTAGCGCCCCGCGAGCCAGCCGAGCGGATAGCTTGCCAAGGCAGCCCACAAGGCGACACCTGTTCCCTGCAACAGCCCGGTTTCGACATCACTCAGGGCAAAATGCAGACGGATCGGTTCGGCCAACAACAGCAAGACATATCGGTCGGCAAAGGAGAACAGGCTGATGACGGAAAGGGCCAGCAGCACATACCAGCCCCAGATTGACGCCCTTCCGGCCGGGGCGGCGAGCGGGTTCTTGTCGGTGGTCTCAATTGCCATCGGTGCTGTCATTATCCGCCCCATTTCCAAGTTGACCTACTTGTAACTGTGACCTAGCATGTTTCCCATGATTGGCAATGCTGGAGACGGGGACACGGTCATGCTGTCCGAGACGCAAGAGCCCGGCCCCGCCGATGCAGTACGCCAGCGCGTGGGCAGGCTGAAAATCGATGGGCGATCCTTCATTGATGGTCGGCGGTCGGACGCGCGCGGGGAGGCCAGTTTTGATCTTATCGGTGTAACCGATAACATCGTCCTGACAACAATCGCAGATGCCGGGGCAGAGGATGTTGACCGAGCTGTCGCATCGGCGCGCCGCGCGTTTGACGATGGTCGCTGGCGCAGCCTTGCCCCGTCACAGCGAGGTGTGATCCTGCAGCGCTTTGCCGATCTGGTTGCGGGCGAGGCTGAAACACTCGGCCTGCTCGATACGATCCAGATGGGGATGCCGGCGCATATCTCGGTTCCCGGGATTATTGCGGCTGCGGACATGATCCGGGTGAGCGCAGAACTGGCAGATGCCCATACCGACCAGATCATGCCCAGCGCACCGTCGGCGCTCTATATGCAGATCAGGCGTCCGCGCGGGATCGTGGCGGCGATCACGCCGTGGAATTACCCGGTGCATGTCGCCCTTGCGAAGATTGCCCCTGCTCTGGCGACCGGCAATTGCGTCATCCTCAAGCCCTCGGAAATCGCGCCTCTGGCGTGCCTCAGGTTGGCCGATCTCGCTATCGAGGCAGGGGTTCCGCCCGGGGTATTCAATGCGCTGGCCGGAACGGGCCAAAGCGCTGGCAGGCTGCTCGCGCTTCACCACGATGTCGATTGCCTTGCCTTTGTCGGATCGACCGGCACCGGCCTCCAGCTGATGCAATATGCCGGTCAGTCCAACATGAAAGCGCTGCTGCTGGAATGCGGCGGGAAATCGCCACAGATCGTGATGGACGATTGCGGCGATCCCGAAGCGCTGTGCGATGCGCTTGTCATGGGCTTTACGTCGAACAGTGGCCAGGTCTGCGTTAGCGGGTCGCGCATCCTGCTGGCCGATCATGTCCATGACACGCTGCTCCCGCTGCTGGCCGAAAGAGTAAGCGCCCTGATAGTCGGCCATCCCTTCAATCCCGGCACGGCGCTGGCTCCCCTGGCAAGCGTGCAGCAAGCCGAAAAGGTAAGGGCCTATCTGGCGCAGGGCGAAAGGGACGGTGATTGTGTGGCCCACGGGACGGATCACAGCGACAATCCGGCGGCGGTCCCGCCCTACCTGTTTGCCGTCAAGGATCCCGATTGCCCGCTGGCGCAGGACGAGATTTTTGGTCCCGTGGGCGCTGTCATGCGCTTTGGCACGCCCGCCGAAGCGATCAGGCTAGCCAATGCCACCCGATATGGCTTGTCGGCAACGATCTGGTCGAGCGATGTTGCCGCCGCCCATGCTATGGTGCCGGAACTGCGCGCTGGCTTCGTGATGGCGAATGCCGTGGCGCGCCCCGGCGATCCGGGTGTGCGATACATGAGCGGCGAGCCGCGCAAGATGTCGGGCTTCGGGGCCGATGGCGGCGCGCTCGGCATGCTGTCCTACACCTGCGTCCAGGCCGTGGGCTATCATCTGAAGTGACCTTGCTGGAGGCTCCATGTCCGTGCCGCAAACCCTGATGCTGCCCGCGCCCGACCTGCGGGTCGATGTTCCGATGCGCGACGGCATCACGCTGGATACCTGCATCTGGCTCCCCGCCGGACGGACGCCTGCCCCGGCTATTCTGATCCGCACGCCTTACAGCCGCGCGGTCAGCGCCGTGAACGAGCCGCCGATGCTCCGCTATCTCGAAGCCGGATTTGCGGTCGTCATCCAGCAGATCCGCGGCATCGGGCGCAGCGGTGGGCGCTTCGCCTTCATGGCCCCGCACGAGCGTGAGGATGGCTATGATGCGGTTGAATGGATCGCGGCGCAGGCGTGGTGCAGCGGCGCGGTTGGCATGGATGGCCACAGCTATGCCGGGATGACCCAGCTTCCCGCCGCCATCGCCCGGCCGCCGCATCTGCGCTGCATTGTGCCGGCCGTGGCCAGCACGGATTTCTTCATGGAGCCGCCCTATGTCGGCGGGGTGTTCTCCCGCATGCACACGCTGGTATGGTGCGAGGCGCTGAACTTTGCCGACATGCTCGACGCCAACAAAGGCGGGTTTGCCATGCACGGCTTCATGACCGATCCGGCCTTGCTGGCAAGCTGGCTGTCGCGCCCGGTGCGGGAGGCCGGCAAGTCGCTGCCCGGCGATCTCGGCCAGCATTATCAGGACGTGCTGGATCACCCCTGTTTCGACGACTGGTGGGCATCGCGAGGTATCGGCGCTGAAGAACTCGCCCTGATCGATGTGCCGGCCCTGGTGGTCTCCGGCAATTTCGATCCGAGCGTCGGCACAATGGGCCTGTGGAGAGCGATCGAGGCTGGCCCGGCTGCCCGCGACACACGGTGGCTGATCGTTGGGCCGTGGGATCACAATGGCGCCTATAACGGCGGCGGGCGATTGCACGGGCCTTATGATCTTGGCCCGGAATCCGACCTCGATCTGGTCGGCCTGCGCATCGCGTTCTTCAAACGCTTTCTCGGGGAGGATTCGAGCGCCGCGGTTCCACCTGACCGCGTGACGCATTTCATCACTGGCGCGAACCGCTGGGTCAGAGCGCAAGCCTTTCCGCCGCCGGGGAGCAGGGAACAGCGTCTGTTCCTCTCCAGCAGCGGGCACGCCAATTCCTTGCGCGGGGATGGTTGTCTGACGGAAGGCGAGCCGACTTCAGCCCCTGTCACCGATCATTTCGTGGACGATCCGGACTGGCCCATCGTTTGCCCGATGCCCGGCCTGAAGGGGCCTGCGCACATGCTCGACCTGAGGGAGCTGGCCCGCAACCATGATGTGCTCGTCTATCGCACCGCGCCCCTCGATGCCCCGCTGACGATCCTCGGCGAACCTGTGGTCGAATTGGCCGTCAGCGCCGATGTGCCGGATGCGGATGTTATCGTCTATCTTGCCGAGCAGACCGGGGCGGGCAACCTCAACCTGCTCGCCTTCGGGCAGCTGCGCCTGCGCTATCGCTTCGGGTTTGACCGGGAGGTCATGCTGGAGCCCGGCAAGGTCGAGACCGTGGCGATCAGCCTCAGCCATGCGGGACACCAGATCGCCAGCGGCAATGCGCTGTGCCTGCTGGTGGCGGGGGGCAACTTCCCGCTGCTCGATCCCAACCCGCACGGCGAAGGGCCGATTGCCGATCAGGTCACCAACCGGCCCGCCATGCAGATGGTGCATCACGGGGGCGGCTACGGGTCCAGCCTGCGCCTCCCGGTTCTGGATATCGATACATGAGCATCGCGTTAGCACCTTGTGCACCGGGCCTGTCCGAACGTGTCGAGCGGGTCAGGCGGGAACTGGCGCGCGAAAACGTCGATGCCCTGATCGTCTACAACAATGACCCACACCTTTCGGAATATCTCCCCGACCGGTGGCAGGCGCGGCAATGGTTGTCGGGGTTTAAGGGCAGCGCGGGCATCGTGGCGATCACCGCAGAGCGGGCCGCGATTTTTGTCGATAGCCGCTACCTGATCCTCGCCGAGCAGGCATTTGCGGGCACGCCGGTCGAGGTTCACCTGATCGGCCCGGCAAACGCCGCGCCGCATCTGGACTGGCTCGAACAGTGTGTGCCCGGCAACGGCACCGTCCTCGCCGACGGTCATGCGCTAGAGGTGCGGGAATACCGTGCATTGTCGGCGCGCCTCGGCGTGGCCGGGGTGCAATTGCGGACCGACATCGATCCGTTCGATACAGTCTGGGAAGATCGCCCGCCAGAACCGGCCGGGCCGGTCTGGTTTCACGAAGCGGCCGAGGTGATCCAGCCAGCCACCGAGAAACTCGCACGTCTGCGCGAGGACATGCGCCGAAATGGCGCATCGCATCATTTCATCAGCGCACTCGATGAAATTGCATGGGTCACCAACCTGCGGGGGAGTGATATCGAACACAATCCCCTGTTCGTCGCGCACCTCATGGTTACCGCCGATGACGCAATCCTGTTTTCGCCCGAGCGGCAATTTGATGCACCTGCATTGGGGGCGCTGCGGGCCGCGCGTATCAGGATCGCGCCTTACGCCAAGGCCTCACAGGTGCTTGGACAGCTTCCGCCCGATGCCGCGATCCTTGTAGATCCCAAGCGGATAACATGGGGCGTTCATGCGGCTATTCCCGATTATTGCCGCATCATCGAGGCGATCAATCCCGCCGCCTTGTTGAAACGGGTCAAGCGCCCTGCCGAAGTCGCGTCTTTCCGGGAAACCATGATCGAGGACGGCGTGGCGCTGGTCCGGTTTCAGGCGGAGTTCGACAAGTCGATGGCGCGGGGCGAGCGATGGACGGAATGGACCGTGCACGAACGGCTGACGCATATGCGCGCACAGTCACCGCTGTTCCGCGGTCTGGCGTTCCCGACCTGCGCTGGGTTCAATCCGAACGGAGCCATCCCACACTACAGCGTCGCACCCGACAGCGCGCTGGACATCACAGGCGATGGCCTGCTGCTGATCGATTCCGGGGGCCAATATCTTGGCGGGACAACCGACGTCTGCCGGGTGTGGGCGATCGGCCAGCCCACCGACGCGATGCGCCGCGATGCGACCGTGGCGATGCGCGGCCTTATCGCGATCAGCACGGCGAAGTTCCCGGCGGGGATTCCGGGTCCGATGATCGATGCCATCGCCCGCGCCCCGCTGTGGGCCGAAGGGCTCGATTACTTTCACGGCACCGGCCACGGCGTCGGTTGCTTTCTGGGCGTCCATGAATTGCCGACCCTGCTGAGCGGGCGGATGGTGGAGCCGGGCATGGAATATGTGCCGGGCGTGGTCAGCGCGATTGAGCCGGGGGTCTATCGGCCCGGTCAATACGGCGTCCGGCACGAAAACATCGCCGTCGTGGTTGATGCCGGCGACACCGAGTTCGGGCATTTTTCAGCGTTCGAGACATTGACCCTTTGTCCCTTCGACCGCCGATGTCTCCAGCCTGACCTGCTCGACCATCGAGAGACCGCCTGGCTTGATGCCTATCACCGAATGGTCAGAGAGCGTCTTGCCCCCAGGTTGGACGGCCCCGCGCTGGATTGGTTGTTGCGCCATACCGAACCGTTGCAGTGCCACTGATGCCAGCTCGGCTGGGGACCAGACCCTGACACACGCAACCACAGGTGGCACCTCGGTAAGGGCTGTAGACTGGCTGGCGTTGCTGGGAGGCAATGTCGCGCTTGCGCTGGGGCCGTGGTTTGTCCGTTTGGCGGACAGCGGCCCGGTGTCGGCCGGGTTCTGGCGCATGACACTGGCCCTGCCGCTGCTGCTGTTTCTGATGCTGCATCAGCGTGAGCAGGCTCATGGCTATGGCTGCAGGGATTGGCTTCTGGTGGCAGGCGCAGGTGTGATCTTTGCGCTCGATCTGGCGAGCTGGCATATCGGCATAGGGCAGACGCGGCTCGGCAATGCGGCCCTGTTCGGCAATTCGGGCAGCATCCTGCTCATGGTCGGGGGGCTCTTGGCGTTGCGCCGAAAGCCTCGCGCTACAGAGGTCGCAGCCGTTTGTCTCGCCATGCTGGGAGCCGCCCTGTTGCTGGGACGGTCGATGGACATCGACCGGCAAACACTGGTCGGCGACCTGTTTTGTATCACCGCTGGCCTGCTCTACGTGGGCTATATCCTGCTTGTGCGGAACATTCGCGGACGGATCGGGCCTTGGAGCCTGCTTTTCTGGTCGAGCCTTGCCGGTGCACCGGTGATGCTTGCCGTCGCCATAACGATGGGGGAGCCGGTCTGGCCGAGCGTCTGGTGGCCTTTGATCGGCCTCATGCTAGCGTGCCAGATCGTCGGACAGGGCCTGCTGATCTGGTCGCTCAACCGGTTTTCGGCGCTGATCATCGGCCTTGTGCTGCTGACGCAGCCTGCGATTTCGGTCTTGGCCGGGTGGATTTCTTTCGGGGAAATGCTTGATCCGGTCGACGCCATCGGAATGGTGCTGGTGGCTGCGGCCCTTGTCGTGGCGCGGGCGAGGCAGGCTTGACCTCAACCCCCCTTCGGATAGCTGCCCAGAAACCCTAGCATGTGCAGCACCGCGCGCATGGTCGGAAGCTCTGCCGCCACGCTGGCCTGAGTGATCTGACGGAAACCTGGCAGAAGTCCGGCAAGCTCGGCGATGACGGGGTGGGTGAATTCCACTTCCAGCCGGTAAGGCGCCGGTAAACGGAACGGTGCCGGACGGTCTTGCCCCACAGCCCGCGCGCTTGCGGCCCCGACCATCGCGGCAGCATCCTGCGGCAAGGCCGTTGCGACCGATTGCCAGCCGATGAATGTCTTGACCGGACATGTGACGATACCGGGCATCAGTGACGCGACCTCCCCGCAGATCGCGTCGTCGCCGCTGATCAGGATGACCGGAACGCCGATTTCGCCTGCAAATGCCCCAAGCAGCATGGCTTCCGAACAGCTTTGCCCGTTCAACCGCACGTCAGCAAACAGCGTCCCGTTCAGGGTATGGGCCAGCGTTCCCGCACCGCTGCGCGCGCCGCTGTGAAAGCCGATGAACATGCAGGCTTCGACGCCCGGCATATCTGCCCACTCCACCTGCCCGAGCGGACGAGGCCATGACCGGATCAGTGTGGTTCCGGGAGGTAGACGATCGGGCAGCAGGTTCTGGGCGTTGCCATGCCCATCTGCGACGATGACCTCGTCATAGCCAGCCTCCAGCGCGGCTTGCGCGGCAGCGGAAACCTCGGCGGTCATCCAGATCCGGGCGGTTTCATACTCGAACTGGCCCGGCATCAGCTGGCTGACGCTAGCAACCCCCGCGATGCCTTCCATGTCGGCCGAGATGAACAGCCGTCTCGGAACCCGCGTGGTCAAATGGCGCACAGCGGATGTGCTCATCCCCAAAGCGACGGCTTGTACGGCTTAGCCACCACCCCATTCACATATTCGAACCCGTCCGGCACATCGGTCGCATGCAGCATCGGTCCATCGAGATCGACGAAGGAACAGCGCTGCGCCAGCACCATCGCTGGAGCCATCGAAAGCGATGAACCGAGCATACAGCCCACCATCAGCTTCAGGCCGCGCGCTTCGGCAGCGTCGGCAAGCACCATCGCCGACGTCAGCCCCCCCGCCTTGTCGAGCTTGATGTTGATCACATCGAACCGGCCAACCACGCGGTCGAGATCCTGCGGCCCGTCGACCAGTTCGTCAGCGCATAAAGGGATCGGCGAAGTCCACCCGTCGAGGCCGGCTTCCGCACCGACCGGGATCGGCTGTTCCAGCAAGGCAACGCCGAGCGGCACCAGCTCAGTGGCGAAGCGCTTGAGCTGTTCGATGCTCCAAGCCTGATTGGCATCGACGATCAGCGCGGCATCCGGTGCGCCCTTCCGAACTGCCCGGATCGCGCTGACAGGATCGCTGTCGGCAACTTTGACCTTCAGCAACGGGAAAGCCGCAAACGCGCGAGCGGTTTGTTCGTAGGAATCGAGATCGCGTATGCCGATGGTGTAGGCCGATTTGACCGGAAAGGGCCTCAGATTGTTCCGGGCAAAGGGGTCGCCTGCGCCGGCTTTGGCTTCAAGGTCCCATAGCGCGGCGTCGATGGCCATGCGCGCGCCGCAACTGGGCAGTATCCGCATGGCCGCGCCCCGGCCGATCCCATGCTCGACGATCGCTCGAACGGCTTCGATCTGGGCCGCCATGCTGGCCGGTGTTTCACCCTTGTATGGGATGCCGCAGGCCTCTCCGTGACCTTTCACACCGTCTTCGCGGGTGAGGGTCAGGTGGAGCGTCGGCTGCTCGGTCATCGAGCCCCGCGCGATTGTCAGGACTTCGCGGACAGGCCAGCTGCGCGGTTCCATGTCGATTTTCAAGCGCATTGCAACATCCTGTCCATGATGGGGTCCATGCCGAACCGCAGCGGATCGGTGGCGGGCAATCCTGTGCGCTGCGTCATATCGGCGCAAAGCTCCCGCGCCCGGTCTTCATCGATCCCCGAGGTATCGAGGCTCACTCCGACGAACCGAGTGGCGGCGTTCGTCAGCCGGGCAATATCCAGGTACCGCGCGATGGCCGCTTCAACCGGCACGATCGGATAGTCCGGAAAGGACTTGATGGTCTGAAGATCGGGCTGGTGGCACAATATCAGTGCGTCAGGCTGGCTCCCGTGGATCAGGCCCACAGTGACGCCGGCATAGGCGGGATGGAACAGCGAGCCCTGACCCTCGATCACGTCCCAATGATCGTCGGCCGCATCGGGCGAAAGACATTCGGCCGCGCCGGCCACGAAATCCGCCACCACGGCATCAATCGCGACGCCGCTACCCGATATCATGATCCCGGTCTGGCCCGTGGCGCGGAAATCGGCTGCGAGACCTCTGGCCTTGAGGGCGTTCGTCAACGCCAGCGCGGCGTATTTCTTGCCGATTGCGCAATCGGTCCCGACCGTCAGGACGCGCTTTCCCCGGCGCTTGCGTCCGGTGGCGACGGGGAAGCTGGTATCGCTATGCCTGACATCATGGAGCTTGCGCCCGAGGCTGGCGGCCAGTGTAGCTAGCTCCGCGATCGCATTCAGTCGGGTGTGAAGGCCGCTGACAATATCAAGCCCTGACCGGAGCGCTTCGGTGAGACTAGCGATCCAGTGTCCGGGCAGCAGGCCGCCAACCGGCGCGACTCCGATCAAGAGCGCTTTGGCTCCGGCGGCAGCAGCCTCCTCCGGACCCATGTCTGCAAGGCCAAGATCGATCGCTGCGGGCGACAGCCGCCATTGCCCGATGCAGGCCTCCGGAGCCCAATAGCAGACCCCCGCCCCGGTCTTTGCGACGGAACGGAGCTGTTCGTCGCCAACGAAGACAAGATAGGGCCTAGGCAAGGCCCTGACCGGCAACGGAGTCCCGCTCATGCCACGATGTCCTAGAACTGGCCGCTGATCCGCAGAATAAAGGAGCGCGGCTGCACAATGGCGGCCTGACCGGTCTCGCCATTGAACCCGGCAGCGCTGCGGTAGCCAGTGATCCCGACGGTGTTGCCGATGTTCCGGGCCAAAGCGTCGAAACGGTAATTGCCGAATTCCAGCCCGGCCCGCAGATCGACCGTGTCATAGTCTGGGATTTCAGGGTTGTTGCTGAACAACGGGAAGGCAATGAATTCGCCATTGCGCTCACCGATATGTGACCAGCTACCGCCCAGCCGCACTGCGGCGGTATCAGACAGCGGGATGCGGTAATCGAGATCCACTGTGCTGGAGAATTTCGGCACATAAGGAAGATTGTCTCCAGCGAGACCCGCGATGCCCGGCGCATCAGAGGTCAGCTCGGCATCCACCGCGCTGCCTGACCAGCTGATGGTGAAGTCCTGCATGGGGGTGGCAGAGAACGCCCACTCGATCCCCTGACTGCGCGCCTCCCCGCCATTGGTGGTCACGAACACGGTCTGGCCGCCGGGCGGTGTCACGCCGCCCAGCACCTGCACGTCGGTCCAGTCGATCCGGTAGACAGCAACATCGAAGGCCAGCGGCCCGAGGTCGCCCTTGGCGCCGATCTCGTAATTGACGGTGTTATCCGGATCAAATGCGGCAGGAATGCCGTTCTGGCCAGCGCCCGCCACGGTCAGCGGGCCGCCCGGACGGTATCCGGTCGCGATCCGGCCATAGATCGAAACGCTGTCAGACACAGCAAATCGCGGAGCGATCGAATAGGTGAACTTGTTCTCCGAGGAATCGAAGGCAACCACGCTGGCAATGGCGGGGTTCGTCGCGCTCGGAACTCCGGTGAACACCCCCGGGAAATTTGTCAGCGTGCCGTCCTGACGGATATCGGTGTAACGCCCCCCGACCGAGATATCGAACCGTTCGGAAAGCTTGAAGGTCACATCACCAAAGCCCGACCATTCACTGTAATCGGCTTCGGTCCGCTGTGCGCCGAGACCCAGTCCGCCAATCCCGGGAATGAACGGCAGAACTGTCACCGGGCGGCTGATCTGGGCGGCCGCGAAGGTCTGGAAGTCTTGAGCGAACAGGACGTCTTCGCGCGAATGGAACACACCCACCTGCCACGAAAGCCAATCTGCGCCGCTGCCGGGCGCGGATGCCAGCCGCACTTCCTGATTGAACTTGCGGTGATCATTGTCCTGCACCAGCGGCACCACAATCGGTTCGCCAAAGGCCGGACCGAATGCGCCGGCAAGTGTGGCACCCGGTCCTGCGGGGCCATTGCCGATATCAAAGCCGAGCCGGCGATCAACCTTCACGAAGCTGGTGGAACTGGTCAGCTGAGCAAAGCCGAGATCGTAATCAATCACCGCATTGGCAAACTGCGAACGGGCCGAGCTTCCACCCTGAAAGGCTTTGCGATCGCTGGGCGTGCCGCCCACCAGATTGAACGAACGCGCCGTTTCGCCGTTCGGGGCCGTTGGCGCGCCGACCACTTCGACCACGCCTTCGGCGCCATATTCTTCCTCCTGATAGGCGCCCGTCAGCCGGATTGTCAGCCGGTCAGTGGGCTTGAAAAGGAGGGAGGCGCGCCCGCCCCAACGTTCACCCCGGTTGACATCTTCGAGCCCAAGCAGGGGATTGTCGATGAAACCGGGCGTATCGATGAAGTACCCGACGGCCCTCAGCGCAAGCTTGTCCTCGATCAGCGGCAAGTTGAGCGCGCCCCGGATGCTGGGGGACGTCTCGCCATCCTTGACTGTCTCGATGCCGACTTCGGCCGATCCCGAAAAGCGCGTCAGGTCCGGTGCACGGGTGACATATTTCAGCAGCCCGCCTTGCGCTGTCGCACCATAGAGCGTGCCTTGCGGGCCGCGCAGGACTTCGATCCGCTCAAGATCATAAGTCTCGAAATTTGGCGTCACGGTCGAGCCGTTGCTGAGCGCGCTGGTCGAACTCAGAACGACGTCGTCCATCATCGTGGCAACGCTGGCGCCCGCGCCCCCGGTGTTCTGGCCGCGCAGGATCAGCCTGAGGTCCGTGCCGCCGCGATCATCGATGGAAAAGCCGGGGACCAGTGCGGCGAAATCGCGGATGTCGGTAAGCGCGCGTTCTTCAAGGATATCGCCGGAAACGGCGGTGACGGCAAACGGCACTTCAACCAGCGATTGTTCGCGGCGATTGGCGGTCACCAGAATCTCGCTAGGGGAAACAGATTCTTCCGTGTCGGCCTGGTCCTGGGCAGAGGCCACCTGCGAGCAAAGCGCCAACAGGCTGGCGCTGATTCCAAACGCGAGACGCACAGAGCTCAAACCCTTCATCCGACCAGTCCTTTCCATTTACAAGTTGCACATATTGTAAATTGTAATTGAGCAGGTCAACATAAATCTCATTGTTGACACACAGGGCGGTTAGCGATGGAGTCAAATGCGTTATGCGCTATCAGGACACATGAGATGAAAGCAGGCGATGCAAAACCGTCATCGCGGCGACGGCCACGGCGAACGCAGGTCGAAAGAAGCGCGGCGACACGCGGCAAGATCCTGTCGTCCTGCGTCGAAGTGTTGCACGAGGTCGGGTATGCAGGTGCTTCAACCACAAGAATAGCCAATGCGGCAGGCGTCAGTTTAGGGGCACTCCAGCACCAGTATCCGACCAAGGCCGGCCTGATGGCAGCTGTAGTCCGCCACTTTGCGACCGTGCGTTTTCTTGCCTATCGCAAGGCATTGCGCGGTGCGCCGCAGGGCCTTCCCCGGTTTCTCGCCCTATCGCGAGCATCATGGTCGATGATCGGATCCAAGGAACTGGTCGCAGCGATGGAAATCGAGCTGGCCATGCGCGAGGATCCGGAACTGGCCGATGCGATCGGCGACACGCTCACCCGGCACTCGGCTTTCGTGCGGCGGCTGCTGGCACGTATTCTCGAGGGCGTGATTGAGCCAGACGATCCCCGGCTCGAAACCGTCCGCCTGCTGAACAATGCGATCATGTTCGGTCTGTCGTTGGAGACGATCCGGGCAGTGCCGCGTGCCAAGGTTGACCGCGCACTGGAAGCTTGGGAAGGCGCCATGGTCGCTCTGCTGAGCCAGCCCCATGCATGACGGACCTTGCTGACTCGCAGATCGGTTTTTCAGGAAGCCCGGGCAATGTGGGCGACGATTGGTAATGACTCGCGCCGAGGCCAGCATACCGGCAGTGACAGTCCTCGATTGACAACGCCTCCGGCTGGGCCTCGCATCGGGCAACAGCATTACGGTTGACCGCGCTGCGCCACAGAGCGAGCGGCGACCGGTGCGCAAACCTTTAAAGGTCGAAACCTCTGTGCGTCCCCATCGTGTCACAGTGATTCGTATCCCCGGCTTTGATGACCCCGCACGCAAAAGCTTAGGTTCAGCCGGTCGCAACCGAATCGCAACATTCTGCTGCGGATGAACAACCCTTGTGGAATATGCCACAAACAGCTCATGGCTCGCGCACTTGAGCCCGTTGAAAGGTCAGCAGATTTATGGGCAAGGCGCTTTCGGGTCATCGCGTCCTGATTGTCGAGGACGAACCGGAAATCGCCGACATTCTGGAGTCTTTCCTGAAACGGGAAGATGCGCTGTGCCTTGTGCTTCGGGACGGGGGCGAAGTCCGCGATGCGTTATGGCGCTGGCACCCCCAGCTTGTTCTTCTGGATATGAAGATGCCCAAGCGCAACGGCTGGGCTGTGCTGGCAGACCTGCGCGAAACCCACCCTGACCTTCCGGTAATGGTGATCAGCGCTCTGGGTGATGATGTCGACAAGCTATCGGGCTTCAGGCTTGGCTGTGATGACTATGTGGTAAAGCCATTCAATCCGCTCGAGATCATCGCAAGGGCAGAGGTTCTGCTACGCCGCGGAAGTATCGCAGCGCTTGCAATCGGAACGAGCCACGGTTCGTTGCGCATCGACCGGGGAGGTTTCCGGGCTTACTTCAACGATCAGCTGCTGGATCTGACCAGAGTGGAGTTTCTCCTGCTTGATGCCCTCGTCAATGTGAAAGGGAGGGTTGTCAGCAGAGGCTTCCTTATCGAATCGGCCTTGGGCAGCGACGCCTTCGATCGCTCGGTTGATCCCCATATCAGCAGGCTGCGTCAGAAGCTGGCCGCTGCCGCCGGAACACAGATCGGCATTGTCGCAGTACGGGGCGAAGGATACCGGCTCGATGTTGCCGGCTAAGCGGATCAGCACCCGCATCGCACTGGGCGCTGTGGCGCTGAGCCTTGCCGCGGCGGTCATGGCCGCGTTCGTCCCGGACCTTGTCTATACCGTCAGAGATGCCCTGTTTGCGGCGAGCTTGTCTGCCGAGGATCAGAAGAGCCTCACAGCCCTTACGGGCACCGCAGGGCAGTGCTCTCCGCTTGTGAGGGATTTCAAGCTTGACCGTGGCTTTGCCGCTTGGGAAATCAATTATCATCTCGCTCTGGCGGTGCTGATCGCGATTACGGCCATAACCGGTGGATGGCTCGCGCGGCGTCTGGGCGCAGCGATAGGGGAACCGATTGAACAGCTGGCCGAATTTGCCCGCAAAACCGGGTCGGGGGAGCGCAACCTGCCTGCGCCGTTGAAGCGTGATGCAACGGACGAAGTGAAGACCCTCCACCGCGACCTTAGTCGGATGACCGAGGCACTGCGCACGGCCGATGCGGACCTGAAGTTCCGTTCGTCCGCCATCGCGCACGATCTTCGCACTCCGCTGACGATTATGCGGGGCCGACTGGTCGGCCTGCAAACGGGCATATTCCAGCTTGATGACCAGCTGATTGCAGCGCTGCTGCGACAGGTGGGAATCGTCGAGGAGCTGGTTGGTGATCTCGACCTCCTAACCAGTTCCAAGACGATGATCGTGCAGCCCGAAACCACGAGGATCGACCAGCTCGTTCGCCACGTCGTCGATGCGCAAGGCGAAGAGCTGAGGGATGGTGGGATCAACGTTGTGATCGATACCGTTCCGGTCATGGCGATGGTGGATGGCAACAAGCTCTCCCGCGCCATCAGCAATCTGCTCGATAACACGGTCCGCTATGCGCGAGGATCGCGTCTGCACATTCAGGTTCTCGCCGAGCCCGGCAGCGTTTGTTTGCGTGTAGCCGATGATGGGCCCGGCTGGCCGGAGCAGGACCCCGCCGTCCTGCTTGATCCCTTCACGCGCGGCGAAACATCTCGTTCGCGGGAGACTGGCGGGGCGGGCCTGGGACTGGCCATCGTCCACGCGATCATCATGGCGCATGACGGCAATATCACTTTGTCGAGAAATGGACGATCGGGTGCGGTCGTGGATATAAGACTGCCTGCCAGGCAATAAAAATCCACCGACAACAATCTTGCAACATAAGAAAATCAAACTGCATCAATGATCCAGGCACAACGCACTCAAGGAGAGTGCGATGCAAACCTATTCTTTCTCGATGCGCCTCATGCACTGGTGCGCCGCTACAATCATAATTATCACTTTGCTAATCGGAATGCTGATTGGTTATGATTTCGTCGATGGAAGGTCCGAGATCGGTGGTATTCTCTATGGCTTACATGTTTCGCTGGGTGTTCTAGCCATCCTGTTCATGGTGGCCAGACTTGTTGTGAGGCAGGCGTCGCCCCGCCCTGCTGTGAAGGGTAGCCGTTCGGCACAGCGCCTTGCGGGGGCCGTCCATGGCCTCCTTTATCTCCTTGCCCTTACCGTTCCACTGCTGGGCTATGCCATGGATCTCGCTTATGGCGGTGTTCCTGCGCTGTTCGGTATCGCAATGCCGAATTTTGGCTGGCTGGCCCCCGCCGGAACCCAGCATCCGGCAGCCGAGACACTGTATTACCTGCACAGCTATGGCGGCCATGTGCTGGCTTTGCTGGTAGGTGCGCATGTCGCCGCCGCCGTCTGGCGGACCCTGCGCGCCTCGCCCGGCGAGATCGATGGCATCCGCCGGATGTGGGGCTCGGCGGCGCAGGCCCTAGATGATAATCAGGGCTAGCCATGACGCTATCGCTGCTGCGGTGGCTAAATGTCGGAAGCGCGCCTGACGTAATCGCACGCAGCCGCAGCCGAGGGTATCAATTGACGTATCGCTCCTCGGCTTCGAGTAAGCGGCAGCAGAACTTTTTTGGAACAGAGGAAGAGATGATGTTCAAATGGACACTTACTGCATCGGCTGCTCTGCTTGCGACAGGCGTTGCTGCGCAGGACAATCAAGGCGGCCATAGCGAGCTGGCAGTCAGTGCCGCCCCCGGAGAAGCTACCGCCATCAACCATTCGGATCACGGCGCGATGGCGCAAGCAGGAAGCCCCAAGCTCCTGCCCAATTACGGCAATGGCGGTTTTCCCATCGCCACCAGCGTCCCTGATGCACAGGCGTTCTTCGACAACGGGATCGAACTGGCCTTTGCCTTTGCCCATCAAGAAGCGATCGATGCGATGGCCGAAGCGGTCAGGCTGGATCCGGATTGTGCCATGTGCCTGGCAGGGCACGCCTACGCGCTCGGGCCTTCGCTGAACTACGGCAAGGAGATGGAAGAACGCGCCGCGCCATTGGCCTTGGCGAAGCGGGCGCTTGCCTTGGCCAAGAAGGGCGGATCCGATTTGGAGACCGCGTTCGCCGCAGCGTTGGTGGAACGCTACCGCGCCAAGGGCGATACTGCCGCGCGGGACAAAGCCTACGCCGCTGCGATGGCTCGTCTGGCAGCGGCCCATCCTGAACATGCGACCATGCAGACGCTGGCCGCCGATGCGCAAATGATCTCGGACTTCGGCAAGGAATCGATGCGCACCGCGATGGATTTGCTGGAGCCGGTGCTGACGCGCGAGCCTGATCACACCGGCGCCATTCATTTCTACATTCACGCGACCGAGATTTATGGCGAGCCCGGCCTGGCAGAGGCCCACGCTGATCGGCTAGCTGCGATGAAGCTGGCTGCGAGCCACCTCGTCCACATGCCCGCGCACACCTATTTCTGGGTCGGTCGTTATGCCGAGGCTGCCGAGGTCAACCGCATCGCAGTCCAGATCGGTGAGCATCACGCGATGATGATGGATGATGAGGATCCGATGCGGGTCTGGAACATCCCCTATCACACGCACAACGTTATCTTCGGGCTGGGCGGCGCATTGATGGCCGACGATTCCCGCACCGCTTTGCTGCTGGCCCGCCCGCTGATCGACCGTGCGCAGGCGCAGGAAGAAGGCGGCTTCTTCGGCCAGCTGCTGCTGTCGTCCGCCTATTTCGCGATGGGTCGGTTTGAAAGCCCTATGGCCGTGCTCGCACTGGAGGAGCCGAAGCTGCCTTACCTCAAGGCAGCATGGCACTACGCGCGGGGCGAGGCCTACGCGTTTCTGGGCGATACGGAAAAGATGATGGTGGAGCGTGACGCCATCCCAGAGCGCATCGAGCTTCCCGAATCTGAGGAAGCCGACCGGCTGGCCGCCGCTGACCAGATGCTGGCGATCACGCGAGCAGTGCTGATCGGGAGGAAGGCGATGATGGAAGGCCGCTATCAGGACGCTGCTGCCTCCTTCGCGGAAGCTGCGCTCGTTCAGGAAACGGAAGACTTCAGCCGCTTCACCGACCCGCCCGCATTCTGGTATCCCGTAAGGCGCGATCTGGCTCAGGCTCTACTGGCGTCAGGGGACAGGGAAGGGGCGCTGCGGGAAGCACGTGCAACCCTGAAAGTGCGTCCGCGCGATCCGGGGGCCGAAGCGATTATCGCGCAGCTGATAGCACTGCCGGCTTAGGCAGGTTTCTGCCGACACCTCCCCATCGCAAGGGGCGGGCCTTGATCGCGGTGATGTCGCGCTTGACGGTATTGGTCTTCACCCCATCCTCCATGCGCTGGGTGCGCCACCTCCGATAACCACCCATCGGATCAACAGGCGGCGCTGCCCGCTGCCGCTTCCTATTTCGGCGGGGCCGGTTTGAGGTAACGTTCGAACCAATCCACTGTGCGCTTGAGCGAATCGAGCTGGTTTTCGCGCTTTCTGAAGCCGTGACCTTCGGCGGGGTAGAACACCGTCTCGACTGCGTTGCCCTTGGCCTTCAGGATGTCGTCCACCTCCTGCGCCTGCCCGCGCGGCACACGGATGTCGTTATCGCCCTGGATCGTCAGCAGCGGGGCTTTCGCGTTGGCGATATAGGTGAGGGGGGAGGCGCGGTCATAGCCTTCGGGATTCTCCTCGGGCGTGCCCATCAGGCTGCGCAGATAGGCTTTGAGCACCTCGTCCATGTCGCGGTACATCGTGCGCCAATTGATGATGCCGAACCACTGGACGCCCGCCGCGAATTCATCGGGCGCCTTGCCGATCGCCATCAGCGTCATGAACCCGCCGTAGGAGCCGCCGAAGATGCCGACGCGCTTGGGATCGACATAGCCGCTTTGCACAAGGAACTGCTTGGCTGCGATCACGTCCTTCAGGTCGCCGCCGCCCATATCATCGTAATTCGCAGCCTGAAACGCCTTGCCGTAGCCCGTTGAGCCGCGGAAATTGGGCGCGATGATGATGAAACCGCGACTGGCGAGCGCGGCGGCGATATCGTCGAAATAGTCATCGGTCTTGCCCGTCGGACCGCCGTGGGGGATGACGATAGCCGGGTTGCTGCCGTCACGCTTGAGGTTCGCGGGCATCGTCACCAGCGCGCTGATGCGGGTGCCATCGAAGCTGGTGTAGGTCACCATCTGCGAGCCGGCGAGCGCTTCGGGCCGCAGGCTGGCGAGGGCCAGCTGCGTGAGCGGCATCACGGTGTCGCTGGCAAGGTCATAGCGGTTCAGCTCGCCCGCGACATTGGCGGCCATATTCACCACCAGTAGCGACTTTCCATCGGGTGAGCGCGGATCACTGCCGGTCGTGTAATTGATACCGGTGGGCAGTTTCAGCGCCGTCTCCGCGCCGGTCGCCAGATCGTACCGGACCAAGGTGCTGCGCAAATCGTCAGAGCTTTCGACCAGCAAGGCCTTGCCGTCGCGCGTGAAGCGCAGCGCCGACTGGTCCCAGACGATCGGCTTCAGCCACCGCCACTGGCGGGTCTTGAGGTTGTAAAGCCCAGCGCGCGGGCGGCCGATTTCGACATCGGTGGTGACCGCGAGCCATTCGCCATCTGCGCTCACGTCCATCACCCGGAAGATCGTGCCATCCTGCCCGAGCACCTTGATCGCCTTGCCGCTGGCCACATCGACACGCCAGATTTCGGTCATGGTCGAATCGATCTTGTCGCGGTTGACGAAAATCGTCTGACCGCCATCCGCCCAGAGCCGGGGCGACCATTCGAAGTCGGGATCGGCCTCGGCAGTGAGCACGCGCACCGTGCCATCGGGGCTGAGCACCGCGAGATTGCTCTGCGCCTCGCTCTTCTTCTTGACCGACAGTGCAATCCGCCCGTCCGCGCCGCCCGGCACCATCGACCGCTCACTGAGGTCCGGGGTGGCGGTGATCCGCTCGACCGCACCGCCACTGGTGGGGACGCGGTAGAGATCGTAATACTCGTCCCCGCCGTTATCCTGTATGAAATAGAGCCACTTGCCATCGCGCGAAGCGGCAAGCCCGCTTTGCGTGTCGTCCGATTGCGTCATCTGCAACGGCCAACTGCCATCGGCATCGACCCGCCAGATGTTGTAGCGCCCCGTGAGGTTGGTCGAAATGAACACGTGTTCGCCGTCCGCGCTCCAGGTCACGCCTGCGAACCCGCGCGAATTGCCGATATCCTCGAGCGGCACTGCGCGCGCCTCGGGGTTGACGGGAGACTCGATGGTCTTGGGATCGGTAACCGGCCGCTCAGGCGTGGCAATCTGAGCCGCCACCGGTGAGGCCGATAGCAACAGGATTGTGGTGATAATCGAACGCATAGTGGTTCCCCCCTCTGGCCGCCTGCCCGGCTACCCCGCCGGCAGACTCGCAATATGCACTCTCGTACATTCCCCGGGGCAACCATACCAAAAGGACGCAGCGGCGCCAGTGCCGAGACGTTAGCCGCGCGGCGCGGAAGGCCCGTGATCCGGCAACGCGATCAGCTCCTCAAGGAACAGCGCGATCAGGCCTGACTGGGAATCGACGCTGGCCTTGGCATAGACTCTGGTGAGCTGTGCGCGCACGGTGCCTGCCGCCGAGCCGCGCAAGGCTGCGATCTCGGCAATATCGCAGCCTTTCAGAGCGAACAGAGCCACGTCAGCCTCGGCCGCGGTGAGCTGCCATTCCGCGAAGCGCAGGGCGATCAGGTCCGACATCGCGCCCTGCGCCGCGGCAACCGCGGCCTCGTCACGCCGGGCGGCGGCGATCAGGCTGCGCACCTGCAAACTTCCCAGCACCACTGCGACCAGCAGGGCCATTGCGGCCATGCCTTCGATGGCCAAATGCAGGCCGATCCCGTCTGCCACAACATCGCCAACCAGATCGGCCAGAAAGAACGCGCAGGCCAAGGCTTGCAAGGCCACCAGGATGCTGATCCCGGTGGCCTTGCGTTCAATGCTGCGCGCTCTTGCGTTCATGTCACGTGCCTATCGCCCGAACGGGGCCATCGCCACCAGAACCTGCTTGCCACTGCGCCGAGTCTCGAAGATCACCCCGGCAAGGTGGAGCAAAATCAGCAGGTAGAGCAGGTTGGCGGCGGTTTCGTGGATTTCCTCGAGGAGGCCTTCTTCGCCTTCCTCTTCGCTGGCCTCGTCATGGCTCTCCCCTGAGACAGCGATGCTGCGATGTTCCTCTTCCCGCTCCGCGCTATCCCACGGGGGCGGTCCGGCCATGGCGATCCCGGTGGCGATGATCGTCAGCAGGCAGCCCCAGATGGCATAGACCATCAACGCGCCCAGCGGATTGTGCGAGGTGTGCGGGACGACGGTGCCTGCCCGGATGTCGCGCAGATGGGCGAGCGCTTTGCGCGGGCTTGGCCAGAAGGCGACAAAGCGCGCCTCGGCCGGGCCGACCAACCCCCACAACAGGCGCAGCCCAAGGATTGCGGCGAGCCCATAGCCGACCCAGATGTGGGGGCCTGAGCCTTCTTCGGTGACGAGGGCATTGGCGAGCACCGCCAAGGCGATCGACCAGTGCGTGATCCGGACAATCGGATCCCAGCGGCGGCGGGCGGGTGTGGTTGTCTCAGTCATGGCGCATCCTTTGCGAAAGGTGCCAGCGACTGCTTTGGACATTGGGGGAAAAGCGAGCCGCTGACCCGCGTCAAGTGAGGCGGCAGATGCGCCCGCGCGATTGCCGATCTGCTTATCCGGCCCTGCCTAAGCAGGTGCTTATGGCCAGCGCCTCAGACACTGACCCCGAACAGGCGTCCGACCAGAGCCGTGGTCGCCATGGCGAACGCCCCCCAGCCCACCACCCGGAGCGTTGCGGGGACAAGCGGTGCGGCACCGGCTTTGGCGCCGAGCGCGCCGAGGATGGCCAGCGCAAGGATCGATACTGCCACCACAGTGAAGGTGATCGCATCGGCCGGTGCAAGCCAAGCCGCCCCCAACGGCACGGCCGCCGCCGCGCTGAAGGTCAGCCCTGATGCCAGTGCTGCCTGCAACGGGCGGGCCGCCAGCTGGTCCGACAGGCCAAGTTCGTCGCGCACATGCGCTGCCAAGGGATCGAGCGTGGTAAGCTCGCGCGCGACAGCAGCAGCGGTCTGCTCGCTCAGGCCACGCGCGCGGTAGATCGCCGCAAGCTCCGCCTCTTCGTCGGCTGGCGTGGCGGCCAGCGCCTCGGCCTCACGGCGGATGTCGGCCTGTTCAGAATCGGCTTGGCTGGAGACCGAGATATACTCGCCCGCCGCCATCGACATGGCACCGGCCATCAGCGCCGCCACCCCGGCGACCATGATCGCACCGGGTTCAGGCGTCGCCGCCGCCACGCCGATGATCAGCGAAGACACCGAGATGATCCCGTCATTGGCCCCCAGCACCGATGCCCGCAACCAGCCGGTGCGGTGGACATAGTGCGGATCGTCGGGGTGGGCGCTGGCGGTTGTCATCATGGTCTGGCTCCGCCGGGTTTGCTCCCCGGCTTTCGGGCGCGAGTGTCCGCCTATCGGGGCGGAATTGCAACTGGCAGGAGACCTTGCAGGCAGGGGGAACGAGCCGAACTGACCGCGCGCGAGTCCAACCTGCTATTGGCCGACCGGCCCGGGGGTGTGGGTTACCGAGTGGCGGAGACCTGACGCTCAACCACGACCCTAAAGTCGTTTAGGGTGCCCGATCCTGTTCACCGCTAGCCATGGGCCTCCCCCCATAAAAGTGAACCGGAGGAATTCCCCGATGCCCCGCAGTAAAGCCCCCGGTGAAACATCACCCGCTACACGCAACGCCCTGCGCGAACACCAGCCGGGCAGCGGCTCTGCGGCCTTCGCGCAAACCGAAGGCAATGCCGGTGAACTGCATCAGGATATTCCGTCCGATGGCGATCACAGTGCAAGCCAGGCCCATCTGACCGACAACCACGGTCACCGCATCGCCGATAACCAGAACTCGCTGCGGGCTGGCGAGCGGGGGCCGACCTTGCTCGAAGACTTTGTGCTGCGCGAAAAGATCTTCCACTTCGATCACGAACGCATCCCCGAGCGGATCGTCCATGCGCGCGGCTCGGGTGCGCACGGCACCTTCGAAGTGACCCGCGCGATCCCCGAATGGACTCGCGCTGGCCTGTTCCAGAAGGAAGGCAACACCTGCCCGGTGTTCGTCCGGTTCTCGACCGTCGCAGGCGGCGCGGGCAGCGTCGATACGCCGCGCGATGTGCGGGGCTTTGCGGTCAAGCTCTACACCGACGAAGGCAATTGGGATCTCGTCGGCAACAACATCCCGGTGTTCTTCATTCAGGACGCAATCAAGTTCCCCGATCTCGTCCACAGCGTGAAGATGGAGGCCGACCGCGGCTATCCGCAGGCCGCCAGTGCGCATGATACCTTCTGGGATTTCGTGAGCCTGATGCCCGAAAGCATGCACATGATCATGTGGGCGATGTCGGACCGCGCCATCCCGCGCTCGCTGCGGATGATTGAAGGTTTCGGCGTCCACACCTTCCGCTTGATCAATGCCGAGGGCGAAGGCCGCTTCGTGAAGTTTCACTGGAAGCCCGTACTGGGTCTGCAAAGCACCACCTGGGACGAGGCGGTCAAGATCGCCGGTGCCGACCCCGATTTCCATCGCCGCGACCTGTGGGAAGCGATCGATGGCGGCGACTTCCCGCAGTGGGAACTGGGCGTGCAGGTGTTCGACGAGGAATGGGCGGCCAAGCAGCCCTATGACGTGCTCGACGCGACCAAACTGATCCCGGAAGAGGAGATCCCGGTCGAGGTGATCGGGCGCATGACGCTCAATCGCAATGTCGACAATTTCTTTGCCGAAACCGAACAGGTCGCCTTCATGCCGACCAATATCCTGCCAGGCATGGATTTCTCGAATGATCCGCTGCTTCAGGGCCGCTTGTTCAGCTATCTCGACACGCAGAAGTCGCGGCTGGGCACGACCAATTTCCACCAGATCCCGATCAACGCGCCCAAGTGCCCGTTCCACAACATGCAGCGCGACGGGATGATGCAGACGCTGGTGCCGACAGGGCGCGCCAATTACGAGCCCAATTCGCTCGCCGAAGCGGGTGAGGATGGCGGGCCGCGCGCGTGCCCGGACACCGGGTTCACCTCGTTCCGCGAGAATGCCGAGCGCAACGACCCGACCGAGAAATTGCGCGTGCGGGCCGAGAGCTTTGCCGATCACTACAGCCAGGCGCAGATGTTCTATCGCTCGCAAACCGAGAACGAGCAGGCGCACATCGCCTCAGCGCTGGTGTTCGAGCTTTCGAAGGTTCTGATCCCGCATATCCCGCCGTCGGTGATTGCGCGCCTGCGCAACATAGACGAGGATCTCGCCCTGCGCGTGGCGGACGGTCTTGGGATCGATCTTCCCGAAAAGGCACCGGCGGCCAAGGAACCGGTTGATCTGGGAACCTCCGATGCCCTGTCGATCCAGAAGCGCGCCAAGCCCACCTTCAAGGGCCGCAAAATCGGCATCCTGTTCGACGAAGGCTCAAGCAAGGCTATGATCGACACGCTGGTGGCCGATATCGCCAAGGAAGGCGGCACGGCGTTCCTCGTCGCACCGAAGATCGGGCCGCTTAAGGTCAAGGGCGGAACACTGAAGGCCGACGGCCAGCTTGCGGGGTCACCTTCGGTGCTGTTCGATGCGGTCGTGGCAATCCTGATGCCCGAGCGCGCCGAGAAGCTCGCAGGTGATGTCGGGGCGGTCGCGTGGTTTGCGGACGCCTGGTACCACTGCAAGACCATTGGTGCCTGCGGCGGAACGCGCCAGCATCTGCTGCCCAAGGCCAATATCGAGCCTGACGACGGGATCGTCGATCCGGAGGACTTCATGGGCGTTGGCCCCATCCGTCATTGGCACCGCGAACCCGAGGTGCGCGATCTGGCGTGATCCGGGGCGCTACAGTCCGATAGCGAGTGGCTGGCCGTTGTAGGTCAACGTCCGGCCCTCGCGCTGGTCAAACACCTCGCCCAGCCCTGCTCCATCATGGAGGATCACGGTGACCGGGCGCGTCTTAGCCATGCCGGGGAAGCTACCTTCGCGCGCGCCAAGCGCCAGAGTACGGGTGGCATCGTCCCACGTGATCGGGATGCGGGCGAACTCGGCACGGGCATAGCCCATGTCGGAGCCCGCATCCTCGTAAAGCGTGAAGCGACCATCGGCCCCGGCGAAGATCTGAAGCGTCAGCGGGCCTTGCGGGTTCTCACCGGACCATTGCACGTCCGGCCCGACCGGGATGATCGCTCCGGCGCGGACGAACAGCGGCATCCGTTCGCGCGGGGCGGCGGCCGTGACAGTCTGCCCGCCCTTGAATGGCTTGCCAGTCAGCGCATCGAACCAGTCGGACCCTTCCGGCAGATAGACCTGCCGCGATCGGGCTTCGAACGCGGTCACCGGCGCGGCCATGATTGAAGGGCCGAACAGATATTGGTCGTCGATCCCCCAAACCTTCCGGTCGCTTTTGAAATCCATCACCAGCGGACGGAGGATCGTCGCGTCGTCAAAATGCGTCGCGGCGGCCAGCGTGTAGATATAGGGTAGCAGCCGGTAGCGCAGGCGGTGGTAGTGGGTGAGACCGTCCAGCATCGCCGGATCGCCCTCGCTGACGATATAGCTCTCGCGGCTCGGAAACTCGCCATGGCTGCGGAACAGCGGCGAAAACGCGCCGAACTGGAACCAGCGCAGGTAGAGCTCGCGCCATTCGGGCAGGTGGGCGGGGTCCTGTGTGCTGAAGCGATCCTCGACCGCAAAGCCGCCGATATCATGCGTCCAGTTGGGCACGCCTGCAAGGCTGAGATTGAGGCCTGCGCTGATCTGGTCGCGCAAGTCGTCCCACCGCGCCGCGACATCGCCCGACCACAGCGCGGATGACGCCCGCTGGATTCCGCCAAAGCCGCTGCGGGTGAGGATGAAAGGGCGCGCATCTGGCTGGGTCTGCCGCAGCCCCTCGGCCACGCCCTCGGCATGCACCAGCGGGTAGGAATTGAAGATCGCCGCCCCCGGAACGCCGGTGGTGGGCGAGGTCATCTGGTAGGCGCGCTCTGCGACCGAAAGATTCGAGTGCCAGTCCGGTTCGGTCGCATCCATCCACCAGGCATCGAAGCCGAGCGGCAAGAGCGTGTCCTGCATCTGCTTCCAGTAAAGCGCGCGCGCCTCCGGGACATAGGGGTCGTAGAAGGTGTTGGCATAGCCCTTCCCCACCCAGTCGCGCTGGCCGGCTTCGAGCGGGCGCTCGTAGAGGAACCCGCGCTCACGCAGCGCCTTGCCGTGGGCGGTATCGGGATAGAACTTGGGCCAGACCGAGATCATCACCCGGCCATTCAGCGCCTTGACCGCATCGACCATAGCGGCCGGATCAGGGAAGCGTGCGGGGTCAAAGCAGTGGCAGCCCCAGCTGTCTTCGGGCCAGTAGAACCAGTCCTGCACGATCGCATCGATGGGGATCTTGCGGTCGCGATAGGACTGCATCACGCCGACAACTTCGGCTTGGGTGTTGTAACGCTGGCGCGATTGCCAGAATCCATAGGTCCAGCGCGGCATCATCGGTGCCTTGCCGGTGAGGCGGCGGTATCCGGCGATGGCTTCGTCCATGCTTGGCGCGGGGACCACATAGTAGTCGATCGCCTTACCCGCATCGCTCGCGAAGCTGACCGAGTGGCGATCTTCGGGCGGCAAGGGGTCTGCCTGTTCGAGTGCGATGTAGCCCTGGTTCGGCTCCCACGCGATGCGCAGCTCCACGGGCTTTCCCGCCGCAAGGTCGAGCTCGAAGTTATGGTACCACGGGTTCCAATTCTGCCGCCAGCGGGAGAGCACCTCCTTCCCGTCGGCCAACACCGTCACATAGGACGAGGAATAGAGGCGGAACTTGTGCGTGCCCGCCGTGTCCGGGGTGAAGGTACCGGACCACACCACGCGCTGGGTCTCGACGGCATTGCCCTGCGTGTTCTGCCCGGTCGTCGCGGCCACAGTCGTCGCCTTTGCCTCGGCGGGCCAGCGGGACTGATCCTTGAGGTACTGATAGTCGACCGCGCTCTCGCCGCGCTCCAGCACCTTGCGGCTGCCGAGGAAGTATTCCGCCCGCCAGTCCAGCGCCAGCTTGGTATAAGGCTCAGGATCGCCGACGCGGGTGATCGCGGCGTTGTCCCACAGGATGCCGTAGCCCTTGGTGGAGACAAGGTAGGGAATGGCGATCGCCATGTTGTGCTGGGCGAGCTCCACATCCTCGCCATTGTAATCCATCTGGCGGTTCTGATGCTGGCCGAGGCCGTAGAGCCCCTCGTCCGTCCCCCGGTTGAACTGGACCCGCGTGGCGAGCCACGGCTGGCCCTCGATACTGACGGGGGAAAGGCGGCGCGCGGGGACATATTCGTTCAGCAGCATCGCGCCTTGCGGATCGCGGATCGTGATGTGGCCATCGGCAAGGCGTACTGCTGCCGAGGCTTGGGGCATCACCAGCGTGGCAACTTCGCCGTCATGCCGAAATTCAGGCGTGCCGTCCGCGTCGGCGATCACCATGGCCGTCGGGCGGCCATCGGGCAGGGTCTCGGCCACCGTGACGCGGAACGTGCCATCGGCGTAGGCCAGCACGCGCACCTGCTCGCCCGCATCGGTGGTGACGATCATGCCGTGCGCCACCTGCTGCACCTCGCTGGCCGAGGCTTGAGCTGCGATCAGCACCGTCAAGCCTACGAGGGCCTTCCATGTTACCGCTACCAATTTTGGTCCCTGCACAGTGGCAACCCCCGTCCTTTTCACCGCAGCTTTTGCCGCGAACTCCCGGGGCGCAGGCTAGTGGCGGGGGAGCGGCGGTGCAACCCCGGCTGCAACCGCTTAGCCCAGCGGCAAGCCCAGCGCTTCGGCCACGGCGGGGATGTGCAGCTTGCCGCCCGACACGTTAAGCCCGGCCGCCAGATGCGGGTCAGCCGCCATCGCCGCCTCGGCGCCCATATTCGCCAGCTTCAGCACGAACGGCAGCGTCGCATTGCCCAGCGCCATGGTCGAGGTGCGTGCAACAGCGCCGGGCATATTGGCGACGCAGTAATGGATCACGCCATCGACCACGAACACCGGGTCTTCGTGGGTCGTGGCATGGCTGGTTTCAAAGCACCCGCCCTGATCAATCGCGATATCGACCACCACCGTGCCGGGGCGCATCGAAGCGATCATTTCCCGCGTCACCAGCTTGGGCGCGGCGGCTCCCGGTACCAGCACTGCGCCGATCACGAGGTCAGCGCCCGCCACCGCTTCGGCAATCGCGGCGGAGGAGGCGAAGGCGGTGCGGATCTGGTTGCCGAACACCATGTCGAGTTCCGCGAGGCGGCGGTTGGAGATATCGAAGATCGTCACATCGGCGCGCAGGCCGACCGCCATCTGCGCCGCGTTCACACCCGCAACCCCGCCGCCAAGGATCACTACTTTGCCCGGCTCCACACCCGGAACGCCGCCGAGCAGCACGCCGCGTCCGCCCTGATGCTTCTCAAGGTAATGCGCGCCGCACTGGACGCTCATCCGCCCGGCGACTTCGGACATCGGCTTCAGGAGCGGCAGGGTGCCGTCGGACGCGGTCACGGTCTCGTAGGCAATGCACGTCGCACCCGAGGCCATCAGGCCTTCGGTCTGCGGCTTGTCGGCGGCAAGGTGGAGGTAGGTGAACAGCACATGGTCGGGGCGCAGCATCGCGACTTCGACGGCCTGCGGTTCCTTCACCTTGACGATCATCTCGGCCGCTTCGAACACCGCCGCCGCATCGGGGAGGATCGCCGCGCCTGCCGCCACATAGGCGCTATCAGTGAAGTCCACGCCAAGACCCGCGCCGCTCTGCACCACGACCTCATGGCCTGCGCGGGTCAATTCGGCGACCGCTGCCGGGGTCAGGCCGACGCGATATTCGTTGTTCTTGATCTCGGTGGGAACGCCGACGCGCATGGTATCTCTCCTGCTGTATCTCTCTGCGGCGCCTTTAGCAGAAGGGCCTCGCGCGTTCTTCGCAATGATCGGCATGGCGAGGGGCACAGACGGGAAAATCTTGCGCATTTATCTCAATTAGCGCATAAATTCCGCGCATGGATCGCATCGACCGGAAAATTCTTGATCTGCTGTCGGAGGACTCGCGCCTCACCGGTGAGCAGCTGGGCGAGCGGGTCGGCCTTTCGCCCTCTGCCGCGCATCGGCGAGTGAAGGCGCTTGAAGAAAGCGGCGCGATCCTTGGCTATCGGGCGCGACTCTCGGCGGCAGCGCGCGGGAACCCTTCGACGGTGTTTGTGCAGGTCACCCTCACCGATCAGCGGCAGGCGACCATGCTCGCCTTCGAGCGCGCGATGGCGAGCACGCCGCAGATCGTCGAGGCCTATCTGATGAGCGGGCAGTCCGACTATCTGATCAAAGTGCTGGTGCGCGAACAGGACAGCTATGAGCGCATCCACCGCGAGATCCTGTCAGCACTGCCGGGCGTGCAACGGCTGGTGAGCCAGTTCACCATCCGTACATTGGAAGGCGGCGATTAGGCTGCGCTGCTCGGACGGCTCAGGCCCTCCGGCGCAACCATCGCCCGCAAGACACCCGTTGCGAACCATCTGGCTTCCGTCGCCGGCCCCCTTGTTTTTCAGGGCAGATCGCCGATCTCACAAGACCGTTGTGACAGTTCCGGGTCAAGATTGCGGTAGAAAGTTAGTTTTCCGACAAGTATAGGACGAGCATGGCCACGCCGATCTACGAATTTGCACAAATCCCGCGGGTTGACCCCGCGGACAAACCGCGCGGCCGCGCGCGGCGGGTGCGTGACGTGGGTCAAGCGCCCACCGTCGGCGTGATCTACAATCCGCGCAGCCACCGCAATCTCGGCGCTGATTTCGATTGTGGCGTGTGTCCGCATGTCCACATCGCCCAGCCGCGCGAGCGGGGGCAGTTGCCGCTGGCGCTGGCGGAGTTTGCCGCCAAGGGGATCGATCTGCTGGTCATCAACGGCGGCGATGGCACCGTGCGCGACGTGCTGACCTGTGGGCAAACGATCTTTGGCGATGAATGGCCGGCGATTGCCGTGCTTCCCAAGGGCAAGACCAACGCGCTCACCGTCGATCTCGGCGTGCCGGACGATTGGACGCTGCAAGACGCAATTGACGCGCTGGATCATGGCACCCGCGTGTGGCGCCGCCCGATGGCAGTGTCGCGGATGGATGAGCCCGGTTCGCGTGTCGCTGGCTTCATCCTCGGCGCAGGAGCTTTCAGCAAGGCGACCCAGGCCGGGCAAAGCGCACATAAGCTCGGCGCGTTCGACAGTATGGTCGTGGCGGTCACCGGCCTCTGGGCGCTGGCACAATCGCTGTTCGCCGGGCGGAGCAATCCGTGGCGCAAGGGCGCGCGGATGCAGATCGGGCTCGGCACCTCGGACGCACCGATGGAGCATAGCGGTCATGGCGATCCCGACATGCGGCAGTTGCTGTTCGCCTCGACGCTCGAACGCCTGCCTGCCGGGATCAAGCCCTTCGGCGCGCTCAAGAGCGGGTTGAAACTCGTCGCGGTCGACCAGATTTCGCGCCGCACCACCGCGCTGGTGCCGCTGGTGCTGCTGGGCAAGGTGCGCGGTTCCCTGCGTGACCGCGGCATCCACCAGCTCGCCGCGACCCAGTTCAGCCTGTCGATCGACGATCAGTTCATCCTGGATGGCGAGGCGTTCCCCGCAGGCGATTACCTGATCGAGCAGGGGCCGGAGCTCGCCTTCATCGCGCCATGAGCGGTGCACAATGAGTGTGGGGCCTTCGGCGCTCGCCGAACGGATCGCCGCGCGCCTTGCCGTCCCGATTGATCCTGCCGTGGCGGAATTCGCACGCGCGCTGGGCGATGCTGTGGGTGCGCGGGCCGTGCTGTTCTACGGATCGAATCTGCGCACCGGATCGCTTGAGGGCGTGCTCGATTTCTACATCCTGCTGCCCGGCACCAATGAGAGCGCGATCTGGCCGACAGTCTCATACCATGAGCGCGACCATAACGGCGTGACCCTACGCGCCAAGGTTGCGACCATGCGGCTGGCCACCTTCGCCCGTGCCGCGCATGGTGATCTGACAGACACCACAATCTGGGCACGGTTCGTCCAGCCGAGCGCGCTGATCTGGGCGGCCGATGATACAGCGCACGGCGAAGTGATCGCCGCCATCGCCTCAGCCGCCAAGACCGCCGCGCGGCTGGCGGCGGCGCTTGGCCCCGCCAGCGGCACAGCGGAGGATTACTGGCGCGCGCTGTTCCGCGCCACGTACAGCGCGGAATTCCGGGTCGAGAAATCAGGCCGCGAGAACGACATCCTCAGCGTCAATGCCGAGCATTTCGCCGGGTTGTTGCCGCTGGCGCTGGAGGCAGGCGGCATCCCGCCCGGCCAGAATGGCGCTGTCCTCACGCCGCAGCTTCCTGCTGCCGAGCGCTCGCGCATCCTGAGCTGGTGGAAACGCCGCCGCCGGATGGGCAAGCCGCTCAATCTGCTGCGGCTGGTCAAGGCCAGCACCACCTTCGAAGGCGCGGCGCGCTATGCTGCGTGGAAGATCGAGCGGCACACGGGCATGCCCGTCGCCGTCACGCCGTTCCGCGAACGCTTCCCCTTACTGGCCGCGCCGCAAGTTCTGCTCGACCTGCGCCGCCACCGTCGCCGGCAGCGGACCGGATAACCCGCCTCACATATACTGCATGGAAATCGCCATCCGGGTGACACCCGAACCGGCGTTGAAGCGCACCTTGTCGACCGAAGGCGGACGCGGGACGAGGCCAAGGATCTTCCTGATCCCGGGATTGTTCGACATCCCCGCCCCATCGGACAGATCGGACTTGCGGTTGCCGTTCACGTCATGGTGGACGGCGATGGCAAAGTCACCCGCCGAAGGCAGCGGCACGCACACGGTCATGCTGCCAGCTTGCGGCTTGACGTCGACCCGCATGACATAGCGCTTGCTCTCCAGCCAGTCGCGGCTGTTTGCGGGATAGGCGCGCACGAACAGGTTGCCTGCCGACGATTTCAGCCCGCTCACCACGACGCGCACCGCCGGACCCTTGCCCGGCGCACATTGGCCCATGTCGTTCGGGGCAGTGCGGGCATAGGCAAAGGGCTGCGCGGCAAGCGGCGCAGCGACCAGTCCGGCGAGCGCCAGACCCGTCACCACCACCGGCAACAGCGCAGGCGACTTGCGATCCGGCAAGCGGGAAAAGGGCATAAAACCGGTCATGGACATCTCATCGGCAAGGGGAGAGGGGCGGGCGCGCAAGCAGAGCCGCATCGTCAAAGCCATCGTGGCGTGAAAGCCGTATGACGAGCCGTGCCTGAATTACGGCTTAATTGCCCCCAACAGGGATGTTGGCGGTGGAAAAGGTCTGCTGAATGCCTTGTGGCGCGATTCGCGGGACTCGTATGGTCGGTACAGCGTCCCAGAAAGGCCTTAAGCCCGCGCCATGCCGTCACCTTTGATTTCTCCCTCGATCCTGTCTGCCGATTTCGCTCGGCTGGGCGAGGAAGTGCGCTCCATTGATGCCGCCGGTGCTGACTGGATCCATATCGACGTGATGGACGGGCATTTCGTGCCCAATATCACCATCGGCCCGGACGTGGTGAAGGCGCTGCGACCGCACACCAAGAAGCCGTTCGACGTTCATCTGATGATCGCTCCGGTCGACCCCTACCTTCAGGCCTTTGCCGAAGCGGGTGCCGATATCATCACCGTCCATCCCGAAGCGGGGCCGCATATCCACCGCACGCTGCAAGCGATCAAGGCGCTCGGCAAGAAGGCAGGCGTGGTGATCAATCCGGGCACCCCGGTCGAAGTGCTCGACAACCTGATGGACCTGGCGGACCTGATCCTGGTGATGAGCGTCAACCCCGGCTTCGGGGGGCAGAGCTTCATCGCCTCGCAGCTGGGCAAGATCGCGCGCATCCGTTCGATGATCACCCGCTCGGGCCGGGCGATCCATCTTGAGGTCGATGGCGGGGTCAACGCGGAAACCGCGCGGATGTGCGTGGAGGCCGGAGCTGATGTGCTGGTGGCAGGCTCGGCGACGTTCAAGGGCGGGCCGGATGCCTATGCTGCCAATATTGCAGGCCTGAAAGGCGCGCGCTGATGGCGACGCTGATGCGCAACTCGGCCTCCATTCGTGCCGATGCGCTGGTGGAGCGGGTTGCCGATAATCCGGTGCTGGCGCTGGCCACCGGGGCCGAACCGGGCGCTGCCTCCGCGCCCTCGCCCGAACAGCCGCAACTGGCCGAACCTTCGCGCGCGCTGGCGCTTTCCGATGTGATTGCGGTCAAGGCCGGGCCAGGCGAGGCGCTGATGCGGCTGGCCTATCGCCTGGGCGTACCGGGCCATGCGCTCGCAGCCCCGTTCCGCCGACCGCAGCCGCTGCGGGTGCTGGCGACGGTCGAGAGCCCCAATCGCGGGGACCGGGCCGCCGGCACTGCGCTGCGCGCCGGACACTTCCTGATCCACGGCGCGCGCCTGCCGATTGCGAGCTTCGATTTCTCCGCCGCCGCGCGCCATGCGCCGGGCGTGGAGCGGGTGCTGCATTCCTTCAGCTGGCTCGCCGATCTCGCCGCCAGTGCCGCGCGGGCCGATGGCGCGGCGGTGGCGGAACGGATCGCGACGCAATGGCTTCACGCTCACCGCGAAGTGGGCAAGGGTCCGGCGTGGGAGGCCGAGCACGCCGGTCTCAGGCTGGTGGCATGGCTGGTTCATGCCCCGCTGATGCTCGGCGGGCAGGACAAGCAGCTGAAATCACGCCTGCTTGCCGCCATTGCGGAAACCGCAGGCTGGCTCGACAAGCACGCGCCGCGGGAAGCCGCAGGGTTCGGGCAGGTCGCGGCATGGGCGGGCGTCGTGGCGGCCGGCCTGCTGCTCCCCCACGGCAAGCCGCGCCGGTTGTTTGGCGAGGCAGGCCTTGTCAAAGCGCTCGGCGACATGGTGGGCGAGGATGGCGGCTTGCTGTCGCGCTGTCCTGCTGCACAATTGGATGCGATCCGCCTGCTGACCGATCTCATCGCCTGTTACGAAGCCGCCGACATCACCCCGCCCGCCGCACTCAAAGTAATGCGCGAATTGCTGGTGCCGCCCTTGCTGGCGCTGCGCCATGGCGACGGGATGCTGGGCAGTTGGCAGGGACAGGGCGCGGTTTCTGCGGACCGGATCAACGCCGTGATCGAAGCCAGCGGCGTACGCACCCGGCCACTGTCGGTGGTGCAGGGCTGGGGCTATCAACGGATCAAGGCGGGCGAGACCCTGCTGCAATTCGACACCGCCCCGCCGCCCCGCGCCAAGCATGCGCGCACGGGCTGCGCATCGACCTTGGCGTTCGAATTGTCCGATGGCCCGCAGCGGATCGTCGTCAATTGCGGCGGCGCGGCGCTGGCGGGCGGACAGGTGCCCGCGCGCATCGGGCAAGGTCTGCGCGCCACTGCTGCGTTCTCGACGCTGGTGCTCGATAACGCCAATTCCACTGCGGTGCTGCTTAATGGTCAGCTCGGCAAGGGCGTCGAGACGGTCGATTTCGACCGCCGCACCGTGCCGTCGCGCGGGCGCGAGGCGACCCGGATTGACGCTGCGCATGATGGTTACGCCAGCCGCTTCGGCCTCACTCACCAGCGCATCCTGACCCTGTCTGGCGATGGCACCGAATTGGCGGGTGAAGACCTCCTGATCCCGACTGCCAAGAACGGCAAGCGCGGCAAGATCGCCTTTGCGCTGCGCTTCCATCTCGGGCGCGGGGTCGAGGTGCAGCTTTCGGGCGACAAGCGCGGGGCGAGCCTGCTGCTCCCCGACGGTCGGCTCTGGCAATTCCGGCTCGGCGGCGATAGGGCGGGCGCCGACGCAATCACTCTCACTGCCGAGGATAGCCTGTGGGTCGACGGCGATGGCCGGCCCCATGCCACCGAGCAGCTGGTGATCGAAGGACTGGCATTGCGCAGCGGGGGGCAATTCTCCTGGCTGTTTAAGAAAACAGGGTAGATTTCCACCATGAGCGAGAAGGCGATTACGCGGGCGCTGCTGTCAGTGTCCGACAAGGCGGGTTTGGCTGAACTGGGCGCCGCTTTGGCCGCGCGCGGCGTCGAACTGGTCAGCACCGGCGGCACCGCCAAGGCTTTGCGCGATGCGGGGCTGACAGTGAAGGACGTCTCCGAGCTCACCGGCTTTCCCGAGATGATGGACGGGCGGGTGAAGACCCTCCACCCCACCGTCCACGGCGGTCTGCTCGCCCTGCGCGACAACCCCGAACACGTCGCAGCGATGGAGGCCCACGGGATCGGCGCGATCGATCTCGTCGTGGTGAACCTCTACCCGTTTGAAGCGACCGTGGCGAAAGGCGCCGCGCGCGAAGAGATCATCGAGAATATCGACATCGGCGGCCCTTCGATGGTGAGATCAGCCGCGAAGAATCACGGTTTCGTGACGATCCTGACGGATCCGGCGGATTATCCGGCGCTGCTGGAGGAATTGGACGCTCATGATGGCGCGACCAGCCTCGCCTTCCGCATCCGCATGGCAGGTAAGGCCTATGCGCGCACCGCGTCTTATGACGCCGCGATCGCCAATTGGTTCGCCTTCGGGGATGCCTTCACCCACCCGCTCGGGGGCGAGGCGCTGCATGCCACCCCCTTCGTGGAGACCATGCCGCTCGCCTTCAAGCGCGCCGATGTGCTGCGTTATGGCGAAAACCCGCATCAGGCCGCAGCGATCTATGTCCCGCAGGTGGTTGGCGCGCGCGGGGTGCCGCAGGCCACGCAGTTGCAGGGCAAGGAACTGAGCTACAACAACCTGAATGACGCCGACGCCGCGCTGGAACTGGCGGCGGAATTTGCCGGACAGGCCCCCGCGGTGGTGATCGTCAAGCACGCCAACCCTTGCGGTGTGGCGCAATCGGGCTCGCTGCTGGAAGCGTGGGAGGCGGCGCTGGCCTGCGATTCGGTCTCGGCCTTTGGCGGGATCGTCGCGGTGAATACCGAGCTTGATGCCGCAACGGCCGAGGCGATTGCCGCGATCTTCACCGAGGTCGTCATCGCTCCCAGCGTCAGCGCCGAGGCCCGCGAAATCTTTGCGAAGAAGAAGAACCTCCGTCTGCTCGAATGCGGGGCGCTGCCCAACCCACGTCGGGGTGGGTTTGCGATGAAGACCATCGCGGGCGGAATGCTAATCCAGTCGCGTGATGCGGGGGCGGTGAGCCGTGATGACCTCAAGGTCGTGACCAAGCGTGCGCCGACGGAGCAGGAGCTCAAGGACTGCCTGTTCGCTTGGACCGTGGCTCGCCACGTTAAGTCCAACGCCATCGTCTATGCCAAGAATGGCGCGACCGCCGGGATCGGCGCAGGCCAGATGAACCGCCGTGATTCGGCGCGCATCGCCGCGATCAAGGCGAAGGAGGCTGCCGAAACCTACGGTTGGGACGCGCCGCGCACGCAAGGTAGCGCCGTCGCCTCGGACGCGTTCTTCCCCTTCGCGGACGGGTTGATCTCGGCGGCTGAAGCAGGCGCAACGGCTGTGATCCAGCCGGGCGGCTCGATCCGCGACGACGAGGTAATCGCGGCGGCGGATGCGGCGGGCCTCGCGATGGTGTTCACCGGGATGCGGCATTTCCGGCACTGATTTGGTTGCGAGGGCGCCTCCGCGCCCTCGTCCTCGGCGCGTTTCGATCCCTGCGGGATCGAGCGCCTGCGGGCGGCCGGTCGGCCTTGCGGCCCTTTGGGCCGGTCAGGCGCTTCCGGGGGCCGCCTTTCGGTGCCGTGGTCTCGCCACGCCTATCACTCCGTCGCACCGCGCGCACGGCTCGGCACAATCCGCCCTAAAGCTCAACTTTTTCTCAGCGGTTCCGTAACTAAGTTAGGGCCGCGACCTAATCGGGCCTGACCGCCATGTTCATCCCGCTGCAATTCGGCATCGGGCAGAGGCATTGGCGGCAACCACACGAATCACGAGTTCCCCATGCGTCTGTTTTCTCCTGACCTGTTCCGCAATTTCGGCATCGGCTTCGTTTTCGGAGCCCTGTTGATCGCGGGCGCCAAGGCGGAGAGCTGGGTGGGTGAGCTGGCTCCGGCCGCGCAGGCTGCCGAACGCCATGAGACACCCGGCCCATCGGCGGAGTTCGTGATCGCGCCCGAAGGACGCTGATCCCATGCACAAGATTGCTGCCCTGCTTGCCGCCACGTCGCTGGCCCTGAGCGCTTGCGCCGAACCCGCGGTGGCCGAAGAAGCCGTCAACGCCCCTGCCGCGACCCGCGTCGCCAAGGAAGCCAAAGGCCTTAAAACCGCCGTTTTCGCTGGTGGCTGCTTCTGGGGCGTGGAAGGCGTGTTCAGTCATGTGAAGGGCGTGACTTCCGCCGTATCAGGCTATCATGGCGGCAACGCAGCCAGCGCCAAATACGACCTCGTCTCCAGCGGCGTGACCAATCATGCCGAAGCCGTTCGGATCACCTATGACCCGGCGGTGGTGCGCTATGATCAATTGCTGCGGATTTTCTTCTCGGTGGTCGCCGATCCGACGCTGAAGAACCGTCAGGGCCCGGACACTGGCGCGCATTACCGCAGCGCGATCGTGCCGATGAACGCCGAACAGGCCGCCGTCGCCAAGGCCTATATCGCCCAGCTCGGCAAGGCGGGGATCTGGAAGAACCCGATCGTTACCCGGATCGAAGCCTACAAGGCATTCTATCCGGCCGAGGCCTATCATCAGGATTACATGGCGATCAATCCAACCAGCCGCTATATCGTGCGCTGGGACGCGCCCAAGGTGGCGGCACTCAAGACCATGTTCCCGAACATCTACCGGGCGAGCTTCCTGCGCGACGCAGGCTGACTTCCACACAAGCACGCTTTGCGATTGTCCCATGCGCGCCTATAATGGGTGCATGGGACAGCAGGCACATCAGCACAGCCATCACGAACATCGCGGCCCCGGCCTCGTCGCCGAAGCCGCCCGCGCGCTGGTGACCGCGGGCGAGCAGTGGACTACGATGCGTGAGGCAGTGTTCGCGGAACTTGCCCGGCACGAACGCCCGGTCTCGGCCTATGATATTGCCGACAATCTCTCGGCGGCACGCGGCAAGCGGGTGGCGCCCAACTCGGTCTATCGCATCCTCGATGTGTTTGTGGCGAACAACCTCGCCCTACGGGTCGAAAGCGCCAACGCCTATCTCGCCAACACCCATCCGGGCTGCGCGCATGATTGCATCTTCCTCGTCTGCGACGAATGCGGCGAGGCTGCCCATGTCGATGACGAGGACGTGAGCCGCGCCGTCCGCGCGATCGCCGCCGCCCGCAGCTTCAAGGCAGAACGGCCGGTGCTGGAGATCCGCGGGCTGTGCAAAGCCTGCACCTGACGCTGCCAGCTGTTTCCTACTGCTGGCGCTACGGGCATAAGCGCCGGATGATCGAACCCTCTCGCCTTTCCGCCTGTGCTGCGCTGCCGCACCGTGCGGCGACAGGCTTTTCGTTTCTGGACCGTGTCTCATGTGTCTCCAACAGGCCGGGGCCAAAGCCTGCGACGGGTGACGGGCGCGCCATGCTTGATCTCGATCAACCCTGCATCGACAGGCCGGTTTTCCCTGTGTAAAGCTGGGCGCTATGACACAATCGCCTTACACGCCTTTGCTCGATCAGGTTGACACCCCTGACGATCTGCGCCGCCTCAAGCCCGAACAGCTCCGCCAACTCGCCGATGAACTGCGCACCGAGATGATCGATGCGGTCAGCACGTCGGGCGGGCACCTGGGATCGGGACTGGGCGTGGTCGAACTGACCGTGGCGATCCACTACGTGTTCAACACGCCCACCGACAAGCTGGTGTGGGACGTGGGCCACCAGTGCTATCCGCACAAGATCATCACCGGGCGGCGTGACCGGATCCGCACCCTGCGACAGGGCGGCGGGCTGTCTGGCTTCACCAAGCGCAGCGAGAGCGAATACGACCCCTTCGGCGCGGCGCACTCGTCGACCTCGATCTCGGCAGCGCTGGGCTTTGCCATGGCCAACAAGATGCAGGGCAAGGCGGGACGCGGGATTGCGGTCATCGGCGATGGTTCGATGAGCGCCGGCATGGCCTATGAAGCGATGAACAACGCGGCGCAGGCGGGCAACCGGCTGATCGTGATCCTGAATGATAACGACATGTCGATCGCGCCGCCGGTGGGAGGGCTTTCGGCCTACCTAGCGCGTATGGTGTCTTCGAGCGAGTATCTCGGCATCCGCAGCCTCGCGAGCCGCGTCATCCAGAAGATGAGCCGCCGGATGCACGACGCGGTCGGCAAGGCCGAGGAGTTCACCCGCGGCATGGTGACCGGCGGGACGCTGTTCGAGGAACTGGGTTTCTACTATGTCGGCCCGATTGACGGGCATAATCTCGATCACCTGCTCCCGGTGCTGGAGAACGTGCGCGACACCTCCGAAGGCCCGGTGCTGATCCATGTCGTCACCGAAAAGGGCAAGGGCTATGCCCCGGCGGAGAACTCTGCCGACAAGTATCACGGCGTGCCCAAGTTCAACGTCATCACCGGCGAAAAGGCCAAGAGCGCTCCCAGCGCCCCGGCCTATCAGGACGTGTTCGGCCTGACGCTGGCGAAGCTCGCCGAGACGGACGACCGCATCTGCGCGATCACCGCCGCGATGCCTTCTGGCACGGGTGTCGACAAGTTTGCCAAGGCGCACCCCACTCGCACCTTCGACGTCGGTATTGCCGAACAGCACGCGGTGACCTTTGCGGCGGGCCTCGCTGCCGAGGGGATGCGGCCTTTTGCGGCGATCTACTCCACTTTCCTCCAGCGTGCCTACGATCAGGTTGTGCACGATGTGTGCATCCAGAACCTGCCGGTGCGCTTCGCTATCGACCGCGCCGGTCTGGTCGGCGCGGACGGGGCGACGCACGCGGGCAGCTTCGACATCACCTACCTCGCCACCCTGCCCAACATGGTGGTGATGGCTGCGGCTGACGAAGCCGAACTGGTCCACATGACCTACACCGCCGCCGAGTATGACGCTGGCCCGATCGCGTTCCGCTATCCGCGCGGCAACGGCACCGGCGTGCCGCTGCCGGAGGTTCCGGTGAAGCTCGAAATTGGCAAGGGCCGCTTGGTGCGTGAGGGCACCAAGGTCGCGATCCTCTCGCTCGGTTCGCGCCTCACCGAAGCGCTCAAGGCCGCTGATACGCTGGAGGCCAAGGGGCTTTCCACCACCGTCGCCGACCTGCGCTTTGCCAAGCCGCTCGACGAAGACCTGATCGCCAAGCTGATGCGCACCCACGAGGTGATCGTCACGGTCGAGGAAGGCTCGATCGGCGGCCTTGGCGCGCATGTGCTCACCTTCGCCAGCGATGAAGGCCTGACCGATAACGGATTGAAGGTCCGCACGCTGCGCCTCCCCGATACCTTCATCGATCACGACGATCCGATGAAGCAGTATGACGAGGCTGGCCTCAACGCCCCGCAGATCGTGGATACGGTGCTCAAGGCGCTGAAGCACAACAGCACCGGGATCACGGGCGAAGAGGCGCGTGCCTGAGCCTGATGGACAGGCCGCGCCCGAAGCCTTCGTGGCGCGTTATTCGCTTACCAAGCTGATCGCCTGGGCCGCCCTGTCCGGGGGGATGGCAGCATTGTGCCTTGCGTTTGCTACGGGAAGCTTCGGCCTTCCGGGGCTGATCGGACTGGCTCTGGGCGGATCGGGCGCGTTGTTTTTCGGCGGTATCGGCGCGGTTCATATCGTCCGTCTCTTTGACCGGCGTCCGCAGGTCATTATCGACAAGCGCAGGGTTTATGTCCGCTCGCATGGCGAAAAACGGATCGGCCTGCGTTCGATCAAGGGGCTGCATAGGGACGCGGGCCGACTCAGCGTCACGTTCCATAAGCCGTCCAAATATCCGATAGAACGCTGGCACCGAAGATTGATCTACCGGATCAACGGCAGCGCAGCGCGGGAATTTTTCGGCGATATGTGGATCTGGACGAACCAGATCGACAGCTCGCAAACCGCCCTGATCGATGCGATTCTGGCACACCGGCCCCAGACCGATTTTGAGCGCGAAATCGCCGAGATTATCGCCGCAAACCGTTAGGCATCAGGCCTAGCGCGGCTGAGTGATCGCGATGTCTTCGGGATTGGCGGGGGTCTCTACCGGGGCGTCATTCTCCGACTGGGGAGCTCTGGCGGGCGTATCCGCTGAAGGCGTCCCCTCCAGCTCCTCCAGCCGCATCTGGTCCAGTTCGGAAATCGGTTCGCCCTTCAGCAGCGCAATATCGCGTCGGCGCTTGGCGAGATAGGTTTCGCGCCGCATCAGGTAGGGATCGTCGGAGTTGCGGATAGCGGCAATCTCCGCGTCGAACTCCAGCCGCTGGTCGAGCGAGTTCACCACAAAATACGGAACCGTATAGGTCGGCTTGTTGAACGGCTTGCCGAATGCGAAGGGCAGCAGCGCCTGATCCAGCGTCAGTCCGATGATATCGCGCACGCTTGTTGGGCCGGTCACCGGCACAAACATATACGGCCCCGGCCCGATGCCGTAATAGCCCATCGTGTTGCCAAAGCCGTTGCGGCGGTAGGGCAGATCGGCCTTCTTGCCCGCCACGTCGAACAGCCCGCCCACACCGATAGTGGAATTGATCGCCAGCCGCCCCAACGTCTCAAACGCCTTGCCGACCTTGCCTTGTAGAAGGAAATTCAGTGCATTGGTCGGCTCGGCCAGATTGCGCACGACATTGCCCAGCCCGTCGCGGATCGGTTCGGGCAGGCCATCGCGATAGGCATTGGCCAGCGGCTCGACCAGCGTTTGATCGACCGCCTGGGTCAGGCGATAGCTCTCTTCATTGACGCGTTCGAGCGGATCGCTTTTGGGCGGGCCATATTCGCCCTCGACCACGATTTCGTTGGCCGGTTCACCACCCGCCGTCTCGCCTTCGGGCGGCGGCGCGGCAGCGTCATCAGGCGCGCCGTCTGTCGGTGGCGGCGCGCTGTCCTGCACCGCGGCCAGGTTCCATTCGAGTGGAGCGACCTGCGGCGGCGGTGAGGGTGCCTGAGGCTGCTGCGCGGCCAGCGCGAGCGCGGCGCTCAGCAGCTGGGGCGGGGTCGCAAGCAAGGTCAGGATGGGCAATCGAGTTCTCCGCATCAACCCCTATCATTAGCAAGGGCCGCGGGGCGCCAGCCTTGCCCTTGCCATCCCCCGCCTATACGCAAGGTGAATTATCTGTCGCAAACGTGCAAGGTTGCTGATGTCATTGATCCAGATTGCCAAAGAAGGCCCTGTCACCATTCTCACGCTCGACCGGGCGGAATCCATGAACCCGCTGGGCGCGCCGGGCGACGGGGATGAGTTTGTCCGGGTCGCTCATGCGATCAATCGCGACATGGGATGCCGGGTGGTGATCCTGACCGGCGCCGGGCGGGCCTTCAGCGCGGGCGGCGATGTGAAAGCGATGCGGGACAAGACTGGCACGTTCGGCGGCACGACTCCGGCGATCTCCGACGGCTACCGCGACAATATCCACCTGATGCTGCGCGCGCTCTATGGGTTGCGCGTGCCGGTGATCGCGGCGGTCAATGGCCCGGCGATCGGGCTGGGCTGCGATGTCGCCTGCCTCGCCGATATTCGCATTGCCAGCGAGAGTGCGAAGTTCGGCGTGACCTTCCTCAAACTCGGGATCATCCCCGGCGATGGCGGCACCTGGATCCTGCCCCGCGTGATCGGGATGAGCCGCGCGGCGGAACTGTTCTACACCGGCGATGTGATCGACGCCGCCACCGCGAAGGACTGGGGCCTCGTCAGCCGCGTAGTCGCGCCCGAAGCGCTCATGGACGAAGCGCGGGCGCTGGCGGGCCGGATCGCGCTGCTGCCCCCGCATTCGCTGCGCCATACCAAGAACCTGCTGCGACAGGGTCAGCAGACCAGCTACGACACTGCGCTCGAACTCGCGGCGAATACGCAGGCGATGATGCACACCACCGCCGATCATGCTGAGGGGGTGGCCGCGCTGATCGAGAAGCGGAGCGCGGTGTTTACGGGCGAGTAGTGCAGGGGCTTAGGCCAGCCACTTGAACACCCCCGCCGGGATGCCTGCGCGCCACAGGTGGATATAGCTGCCCGCCAGCCACAACACGGTCCCCGCCACCAGCGGTACCGCGCCGACGCTGAACAACGCCCCCCAGCGCGGCCAATAGCTGGTCTTGCTCTCCCACTCAGCCCACGCAGGGCCCATCAGCACTTCCTTCTTCGCGTCCTGAAACTTCGCGCCGACCAGTGCCAGCACGCCCATGGCGAGCGCGGTGACCATTGTCCGGGTGCTCCAGAACAGGATGAGGTGCGAGGCTGCCCACAGGCCGATCGCCCACATCATCGGGTGGCGCGTGACCTTGAACACGCCCTTCGGCTCGGTGCGCGCCTGCGCTTCGGCCATCGGGGTCGGCAGCGCGGGATTGCCCATAAACGACCCAGCAAGCAGGATCATCGCGGGCAGGGTGATGATCGTGGCGGCGATCCAGCCGACATCGCCGGACCCCGGAAGGTCAGCCGGTGGGGCTGCGGTGAAAGCGAAATAGACCCACGCCAGCGTGGCGAAGCTGACGACGGTGTAAGCCCCCGTGAACCCGCCTGTCCCCAAGGCCTTGACCATCGGTGCCCGTAAGGGGTGCGACATGGCGAAATGCGTGCCGACGAATGCGACATTGGCCGCGATGAGTGTGATGATTGTCCCGTCCATGGCGTGGAACCTAACATGGGTGAGGAGGCGCGCCTAGCAGGCTTGGATCAGGCCCCGATGCCGGTCGGCACGATGCCAGTGGGTACGATGGTCGCCTGCGCCACTGCGACATGAACCGGCGCCTCGCCTTCGCTTTCGGCCCACACGTCCGCGCGCACCACCACCTGCCGCTTGCCCGCCTTGATCACGGTGCCACGCGCGCGCAGCCGTTCGCCCTTCGCCGGGCGCAGGAAATCGATGGTGTAGCCCCCCGTCACGACATCGCCTGCTACCGATGCTCCCGCCCAGGCGCAGGCATTGTCGGCCATCAGCCCAACGATGGCACCGTGGGCATAGCCGTGGTGCTGGGTCATTTCGGGCCGCATCACCAGCAGCAATTCGCTCTCCCCCTCCCACACCCTCACCGGCTCGACATCGAGCCATGCGGAGAAGCCCGAGCGCGCGACGGCGACCTTCTTCATATAAGCGATGGAGTCTTCGGGAGAGGCGAAGCGGGATGCGGACATGGGAGGGCTTCCTTTAAGTCTGTTATGCAGATGTTATGCCGCTTGCCTTGTCCGCGCGCAAGTCTGATAATCAGACGATGAAGACCTACACGCCCTCACGCGCGCCCTGCCCGATTGGCCGTGCCGCCCGCCTGCTCGGCGACCGCTGGGTACTGCTGATCCTGCGCGATGCATTTCTGGGGGCGGAGCGGTTCGAGGAGTTCGTGGACCGCCTCGGCATCAACCGCGCGGCGCTCACCTCTCGGCTGGCGATCCTGCAGGAGGCGGGGTTGATGCGGCGTGATCCGCCCGACGGCAAACGCGCGCGCTATATCCTGACGGATAAAGCCCGCGCTCTGGTGCCGATGTTCGAGCAGATGGCGGGATGGAGCAGCGCGCACCTGTTCGCGGACGGGGAGCCAGTGCCACAATGGCCGCCGCGCGCTGGCTAGGTCTGGTCTTCAATCGCGATCAGCTCAACCTTGAACACCAGCGTCGCATTGCCCGGAATTGGCCCCCGCCCGACCGGGCCGTAAGCGAGGTCTGCGGGAATGGCGATTTCGATCACCTCGCCCACGCCCATCTGCGGCACCGCAAGCTGCCAACCCTTGACCAGCCGGCCCAGCGGGAAGGTTGCAGGCTCACCGCGGGCGTAGGAGCTGTCGAACACGGTCCCATCAAGCAGCCGCCCCTCGTAATGGACGGTGATCCGGTCAGCGACGGCCGGCTTGCGGTCTGACGCGAGGTACTTGATCCAGCGCCAGCGCACCCCGCCATCGACAAAATGCCAGCCGTCTTCGGGCGTGAGGCCCAGCAGATAGATCTGCTGTGCAGAATGCCAGGCAGGGTCTTGCGCCCTTGGATCGGCAACGGCCTCGCCCGCCGCTTCCTGTGCTTGCACAGGTTGCAGGGCGAGCAGGAGCGACGCCGCCAAAGCGGCAGCCACTGGCTTTGACATCAACGCCATTACCAGTCGTAGGCCTTGGGCCGGTCGCTTTCATCAAGGTCGATATAGCGGTCGCGCAGGCGGGTCTGGTGATTGGTGAGGTCCTGTTCGACCCCGGCGATGAACACCTTGGTCGGCACCGAGCCGACCTCGAGCGGGTCGCCGGACCACATCACCACATCGCCCAGCGCGCCGGGTTTGAGCACGCCCGCCTTGCCGCCCATGCCGCTGATTGCGGCGGGGACGGAGCTGATTGCGGCAAAGGCCTTGCCCCATTCCATCCCGCTCGCACCCGGCATCCGGGTCAGCGCGACCAGGTTACCCGCCACCTGCTGCAAGCGGCGCGGGTTCTGGAGGCTTTCAGCATTGATCGCGACTGTCACGCCCGCTTTCGCCATCCGCCCGGCATTGGACTGTGTCGCACCCAGTTGCTCGAAGGTCTCGGGCAGATCGTTCAACCCGTTGGCAATCACCGGAACCCCGGCGGCAGCGATTTCATTCGCCACCAGCCAGCCTTCAGTCACGCCGACCAGCACCAGATCAAGCTTGGGATATTCCGCCTTCAGCGCCAGCACGGCGCGGATATCGGCCATCCGTTCGACCGCGACATAGAGCTTCTGCTTGCCCGTCACCACCGGCACCAGCGCCTCGGCATCGAAGCGACTGAGGAACACCTCGTCGTCCTTGCCGATTTCGGTCGTCTCGGGGATGCCGGGTTTGCCGACCAGCGCCTGCGCCTCGCGCAAGGCCGAACGCAGCAGCGCATGGGCCGCAGCGCGGCTGCCGCCCGCGCGGTCTGCCCCGCCTTCGCCCAGGTTGATCATCTGGAACGCGCGCGCCTGCATCACCGGCCGGGCATCGCCATCAAGATCGATGATCGCGCCCTGCCCCGCAAAGATCGAACCGGATGGCATCATCGAGGTCGCCGCGCGGGTGATCCCGGCAGCCTTGTGGACGAGGATATGCTGCGAGGTCGGATTGATCGCAGTCGCCGCATCCAGCGCGGCGCTGAACGGCGTTTCGCGCGCGGTGATGTCGTTGCTTTCATCCACCGCCGACACATCGGCAAGGCCAAGCGTCGTCACCGTGGCGAACAGGCCGGGAGTGACCCATGCGCCGCCCGCGTCGATGACAACATCGGTCGAGAAGGTCTGGCCGGGGGTGGGCACTCCCGCGAACACCACCTTGCCATCGTCGACGATCACAACGCCACCTTCGATCGGGGCGCCGCCGTCACCGATCACCAGTTTGGCGTTCGTGACGACCATGTCCTGCGCGAAGGCAGGCGCTGCGGTGAGGGCCAGAACGCTGGCCGCTGTGATGAGGAGCCGCTTCACTTCACATCTCCTTCACCGGGCTGGCCAAGCTCGAAATCGCTGACGGGCCGCGTCTTGGGGTTCATCGCATCGAACATCAGCGCGCCGTCGATCCAGACCTTTTCGGGCCGCGAATAGACGCTCAGCGGATCGCCGTTCCACAGCACCACATCGGCCATCTTGCCGGTCTCAAGGCTGCCGGTCATGTCGGAAATCCCCATCGCCTTGGCCGCATTGTAAGTGAGCCACTGGATCACGGTCGCATCGGGAATGTCGATCCCGACCCGCGCACCGGCGGCCTGCGCCTTGGCCGCTTCCTGATTGAGGCGCTGGATATCGTTCTGGTCATCCGAGTGGATGACGACGCAGGCGCCTTCGCGTTGAAGGAAGGCCGCGTTTTCGAGAATGCCGTCGTAGCTTTCCATCTTGAAGCCATACCAATCGGCCCAGATCGCGCTGCACACGTCATTCTCACGCAACAGATCGCCGATCTTGTAGGCTTCCACCGCGTGGTGGAACGCCGCGACTTTGTAGCCCATCTCCTTGGCCATATCGAGCACCAGCGCCATTTCATCGGCGCGGTAGCAGTGGTTCTGGATCAGGATTTCGCCTTTGAGCACGCCCACCAGCGTCTCCTTGCCGAGATCGCGCTTGGCTTTCGGGTCGTTGGCGTAATCGATCGCGCCGAGCCAGGTTTCGCGGTTGACCGCAAGGTTGCCCATCCGGGTCGAAGGCATCCGCCCACGGCTGCCATAGACGCGCTTGGGGTTCTCCCCGCAGGCCATCTTCATCGAATAGGGCGCGCCGGGAAACTTCATCCCCTGCATGGTGCGCGCGGGCACGTTCTTGAGCGTCACCGAACGCCCGCCCATCAGGTTGGCCGAGCCGGGGAGGATCTGGAGCGCCGTGATCCCGCCATTCGCCAGGGCGCGGCTGAATCCGGGGTCCTGCGGCCAGACGGAATGCTCGGCCCAGACTTCGGGCGTGGTTGGCGCGGTGGCTTCGTTGCCATCGGAATGGGCCTCGACGCCGGGCGAAGGGTAGTCGCCGAGGTGCGAGTGGATGTCGATGATGCCGGGGGTGACGAACTTGCCAGTGCCGTCGAACACCGCGATGTCAGCGGGGATCGGGGTGTCAGGGCCGCCGACGGATGTGATCTTGCCGCCGGACATGAACACCACGCCGTTCTCGATCTTGCCGCCCTTGCCGTCATAGATCGTCGCGCCGCGGATCGCGGTGGCGATGTTGGGGTAGGGCTTGTAGGTCGATGCGAAGACCGGATCGCCCGCCGGGGTGGCGGCGAAAGCCTTGTCATCGGACTTGTCCGAAGCACTGGCGGGATCGCCGCTGCCGCCGGTGGTCGCGCAGGCAGACAGCGCCAATGCGCTTGCCAAAGTGGCCAGCGCGCCGATGCGCGCTCGCAATTTGAAGTGTGAAAGCATCGAAAACCCTTCCCGTTTCCCAGTCACATTGTGTGACGGGAAACGGGCAGGTTGTCTATGCAGCTCGACGATTAATGTGTCAGGCCAAGGTTACTCAACCGGGCGGTTGCCGGGATAAGCCTCATCCGCGCCTTCGAGCGTGGGGGCAGGCTTGTGATCCGCCAGCGTGTCGAGGTGCATCCACTTCTTCACGACCGGGCTGATCAACAACACCGCCACTGCGGCACCAATGGCGATCCAGCCAAACAGTTCGTACACATCGAGCAGGCCTTGCTTGGTCATCTCGCCATCATGCCCGCCAGTCGCTTCGCCGATCTTGCCAGCGACGAAATTGCCGACCGCGGTCATATAGAACCACGCGCCCATGATAAGGCTAGCAAGATGCTTTGGCGCCAGCCGGTTCATCGCCGACAGGCCGACCGGAGACAGGCACAATTCGGCCGTGGTCGCGAAGAAGTAATAGGCGAAGACGAGAATGACCGGGGTCATCGCGACGATGCCATAGGCTTCTGCGCCCCACACCAGAACCAGATTGGCAAGACCCATCTGCGCCAGCGCCAAACCGAACTTTGCCGGTGCCGATGGCTCCTTCCCCTTGCTCCCCAGCCACTGCCACAGGCCGGCAAACAGCGGGGCGAGCAGGATGATGTAGATCGGGTTAATCGACTGGAAGATGCCCGCCGGCACGCCCGCACGATCAACAAAGCGATCAGTGAACAGGTTCATCGATCCGCCAGCTTGCTCAAACAACCCCCAGAACAGCGGGTTGAGGCTGATCAGGAACAGGATAGCGAACATCCGCTCCCGCGGTTCCTTCTCCAGCTTGAAGCTTTCGAACAGCACATAGCCGAGCAGCGCCACGCCCGAAATCGCCAGCAGCGTCTGGATTACGTCCTGATACTGCACCAGCGCCCAGATCACCGCGACTGCGGCAAAGCCGACGCCATAAAGTGCATATTCCTTCGATTTATCGAGCGGCGCAGGCGCTTCACCCGCGCCGTTTAGCGATGCCTTGCCCAGCACAAACACCACCAGGCCCGCCAGCATCCCAATGCCCGCCAGGCCAAAGCCAAAGCCCCAGCCCAGTGTCTGACCGAGATAGGCAACCAGAATGGTCCCGATCGCCGCGCCGACGTTGATGCCCATGTAGAAGATTGTATAGGCGCCGTCGCGGCGAGTATCGGTCATTGAATAAAGCTGCCCGACCATCACCGAGATATTGGCCTTCAAAAAGCCCGAGCCGACGATGATGAAGGCGAGCGCCGCCCAGAACACGTTGATCGTCGGATCGCTCTGCCCGCCGGTGCCTTCGACCGCCATCAGGGTATGGCCCGCTGCCAGCAGCAACCCGCCAAACACCACTGCGCGGCGCTGACCCAGATAGCGGTCAGCCAGCCAGCCGCCCAGCACCGGAGTGATATACACCAGCGAGGTGTAGGCGCCGTAGATCAGGTTCGACTTTCCGTCATTGAACAGCCAGTGCTGGGTCAGGTAGAAAATCAGGATTGCGCGCATGCCGTAGTAGGAAAAGCGTTCCCACATCTCGGCGAAGAAGAGCATGTAGAGGCCCTTGGGGTGCCCGGCGAACTCAGGCTCCTTCTGCACCGCGATCTTGCTGCCAATCGCAAGAAACACGATCAGCACAACCACGGCGATGGCCGCAATCCAATCGGCCTCCGCCCACAGCGACATATCTTTCATGAATTCGATCCCCATCGAATGGTTAAGCGGTGCCTCACCACACCGCCGCAATGGGGAGGCACCCTAGCGCCTGTTGCGCCCGTGTGAAGCTTTTGTTGCGTGCTTGTTTTGTCATCGTGCTAGCGCACGATGCAGACCACCGTTAGGTGGCCAAACACATTGACCGCATGGCTGTATTATGGCACTGATGCACCTCGCAAGGGACACCGCTGTTATGAACCCCAACCGCCCAAGCTCCAACCGGCCTGTCTATCTCAAGCTGCGCGATCAGATCGCTGCGGCGATCATTGACGGTGCCTATCCCGAAGGCGCGATGCTGCCTTCCGTGCGGGCGCTGGCGGCTGAGCAGGGGGCGAACCCGCTCACAGTGGCCAAAGCCTATCAGCAATTCCAGAACGACGGCCTCGTCGAAGTGCAACGCGGCGTCGGCATGTATGTCGTGCGCGGCGCGGCCGAGCGGCTGCGCGCCACTGAACGCGAGACGTTTCTGCGCGAGGAATGGCCCGAAATCCGGAGTCGAATGCAACGCCTCGGACTTGATCCAGCAAATCTTGCGGTCGTTTTGTAAGGTTTTGGCTTACTGACATTAATGCAGGTTGCGGACTTTCCCGAATTCTGACAGTCTGTTCACACTCTTCAGCAACGGGTTGCATATCTTGCAAAGCTGAGAGTAAAGGGGGCCGCCCCACGGGTCGGGGGCGCGTAAACGAAACGACGGGGTAACCCGCATTTACGGCGTGATATGGCGGCAAGACCGTCCATGGGCGTCGGGAGATCGCCATGATCAGATCCGAATTGCTGCAGGAATTGCACAAGGATAATCCAGAGCTTCGCGCGGACGAAATCGAACAGGTGGTCGACATCTTCTTCGATGAAATCGCGCAACGGCTGGCCGAAGGCGGCCGGGTCGAACTGCGTGGATTTGGTGCCTTTTCGACGCGAGAGCGTGAAGCGCGCAGCGGACGCAATCCGCGCACCGGCGAAACGGTGGACGTGCCCTCGAAGCGCGTGCCCTATTTCAAGGCCGGCAAGGAAATCCGCGAGCGGTTGAACAAGTAGGGTTGGCCTTGGTGTTGCGAAGGCGCCTCCGCGCCTTCGTCCTCGGTGCTATGCCTTCGCTGCGTTACGGGCGCCTGCGGCGCGCGTGCGCTCGCGGCCCCTGCGGGGCCGATCCTCGCGCGCAGATCAAACTTAGGCGGTGACCCGGCCCGCAAACGGACGGGCCGCAAGGCCGACCGGCCGCCCGCAGCGACGCGACCTTCAGGTCGCATGAGCGAGGATTTCGCATCGCAGAGGCGATGCGAAACACAAAAACGCGCCGAGGACGCTCGCCCGGAGGGGCGAGCGAAAAGCAAATCACGCCACCTTGAGCGGCCGCATTTCATCGTGAGCGAGGCTCGGCACCGGCAGCGCGCGCTGCTCGCCCAAGGCGGCGAAGACCAGTTCAATCAGCCGCTCACCCCCGCCGCTCAGGCTCATGTCGACCGGGAGCATTCCGAGCGCAGCGATCTCGTCGATCTCGTCCGGCCCCGGCACCGCGATGATGCGCGCCAGCCCCGGCATCCGCTGCTGCGCCAAGGGCGTGACCTCACGCGAGACTGAAGTATCGCCCGTCGCCACCACCAGCACTTGCCGCCGGTCAATACCGATCGCGTCCCAGCTCCTCGGGTCGGCCGGATTGGCGCGGTGGACGTGGTAGCCATCGGCCAGCGCCATCTGAAAGCGATCATGATCCGCTTCGAGCGCGAGGTAGCCAATGTCGTTGAATGACAGCGCATCGGCCAGCGTACGACCCGCCGACGTCATGCCGATGATCAGCACCGGCGCGTCATCCCCCGCCAGCTTCATATCCGGCGGTCCGGCACGCAGGCGTCCGGCCAGCTTGCGCCCGATGTTCGACACCAGCGGCGTCACCGCCAGGCTGATCGCGATGGCGGTGACCATCGCCGAAACCAGCCGGGGCTCGGCCAGTCCCGCCACCGCGGGCAGCGCCAGCAGCACCAGCGTGAACTCGCTCCCCTGCCCGAGCAGGAACCCGAGCTGGATCGAGCCGGGCACCGACCAGCGGTTGAGCAGCGCGGCCACCACGTTGAAAGCGCATTTCAGCACGATCATGCCGAGCGTCACGCCCACCACCAGCAGCCAGTCTGCCACCAGCAGCGCCGGATCGATGCTGAGGCCGACCGAGATGAAGAAGAAGCTCAGGAACAGCCCGCGAAACGCGTCAATTTCCGTCTGCACGAGGATGCGGTAGCGCGAATCCGCCACGGCCATCCCACCCAGAAACGCGCCTAACGTCAGAGATAGCCCCGCCATCCCCGTCGCCCACCCGGCGGCGAGCGCGATGAACAGGGCGGTGGCGGTATAGACCTCGGTCGTCCCGGCGCGGGCGATCAGGTTGAACAACGGCTCGGTCAGGTAACGCGCGAACAGCACCGCGATCCCGAATGCGGCAAGCGCCTTGGCCCCCGCCAACCCCAAGGCAGGCGCCAGCGCCCCGCCGCTCGCCAGCGCACCGGCAGTCACCAGCAGCAGGATTGCGGCGATGTCTTGGAAAATCAGGATCGATTGGGCCGCGCGGCCGACCGGGCAATCCTCTTGCCCACGCTCACGCACCAGCCCGATCACGACAGCGGTGGAGGATAGGCCCATGCCGAACCCGGCAATGATCGCGAACGCCACCGGCAGGCCGAACGCGATGAACAGCGCCGCAAAGGCCCCGCCCGCCACCACCATCTGCAAGCTGCCGAAGCCGAAGATATTACCCGCCTCAGCCCGGATCCGCCCCAGCGAGAAGTGCAGGCCGAGATTGAACAGCAGGAACATCACCCCCGCCTCGGCCATGGCGGCCACCACGGGCCCGCGAAAATCGGACGCCATGCCGAGGCTCGCCAGCCCCAGGCCCAGTCCGAGATAGCCGACGATTGGGTTCAGCCGCAGCGCCCGGCTCGCCAGCGCCGCGCCGATGCCGAGGCCCAGCAGGGTGATCGCCGGCTGGATGGTCGCCACCACCGAATGCGCGTCAGATGCTTCGCCCGCCATGCTGCGCCCTTGCTGTGTGAATATCTTGGCCGAAATGGGCGATGATACGCCGACTGGCAAGCTTTCGGGCAAGCTCTGGCCTTGGAACCGCAATCTGTGGCAAGGGCGACATCATGCGGGCGTGGCGGAATGGTAGACGCCGGGGACTTAAAATCCCCTGAGCTTTGCTCGTGCGGGTTCGAGTCCCGCCGCCCGTACCAGATAAGTGACTCAGCCTAAGTAATGCACTTTGATGTCTAGGCAGTCATTATCTCCCCCTTAACGTCTTCTACCTATGTCCGTTCTGGGAATATGGGACAGGCGCGTCCCATCAACATGTCTCGCCAGTGCCAGGACCAGGGGCTGTCGGGTTGGGACAACAGGGCATGGACATCGCGACGAATACCGCACGTCTGGAAGAGGCACCCGATACGCCCGGCGCTGACCAGCGCGCCGCGCCGCGCTTCACGCTACTCATCCGCGCGGCCAAACTGGTCTCGGCGCAGGGTGAATTCGTGTGCGTGATCCGCGACGTTTCGGAAACCGGGGTGAGCGTTCGTCTGTTTCATGCCCTGCCGAGCTGCAAGGACTACGCGCTGCACATGCCCGCAGGCGCGACCTACGAGGTCCGCTGCGTTTGGCAGCGGGAGAACGAAGCCGGCTTCACCTTTGAGCAAAGCGTTCAGGTCGGCCAACTGGTCAATGAAGCGAGCGAATATCCCAAGCGCGGGCTCAGGCTTGGCCTGTGCTTCCCGGTGATGGTCCACACCTTGTCGGGCAGTTTCGATGCGGTGGTCGAAAACCTCTCGCAGCAGGGCGCGCGGATCACCTGCGACCAGCTGCTGGCAATCGACCAGAATGTGCGGATCGCTGCGCCGGGCCTGACAGGCAAGACCGGCGAAGTGCGCGCCAAGGTGCGCTGGCGGCGTGAACGTCAGTATGGGGTGGTGTTCGACGACACCTTCACCCTCGGCGAATTCGCGCGGTTGGCTGCCCAGCTTCAGGCCCCGGCCCTGCTCAGCGAATAGCTTGCCCGAAATCAGGCAGGCACGAATTTCATTGCGACCCCGTTGATGCAGTGGCGCTTGCCAGTGGGCTTGGGGCCATCATCAAAGATGTGCCCCAGGTGCCCGCCGCAATCGGCGCAGTGCACTTCGGTGCGAGGGTAGCCGATCAGGTAATCGGTCGACGTGCCGACCGCGCCCTTGTCGATCACCTGCCAGAAACTCGGCCAGCCGGTGCGGCTGTCATACTTGTGCGCCGAGGCATAGAGCGGGTTGGCGCAGCCTGCGCACACGAAGGTGCCCTTGCGCTTTTCCTTGTCGAGCGGCGAGGTGAAGGCGCGTTCCGTCCCCGCCTGACGCAGCACGTAGAACTGGTCCTTGGTCAGCGCCTTGCGCCATTCGGCCTCGGTTCTGCCCTTGGGGTAGTTCTTGGCTTCGGCGGGCGCGGCGGAGCAGGCGCTGATAAACGGCAGCGCAGCGCCCATGGCGAGCAGACGGCGGCGATCGATCACAGGCAGGCGCATCGGGGCGTGTTCCATCTTGGGGGCTTGAAGGCTCTGTCCTTAATACGCCCCGAACACGCCCGAAGTTTCACTTGCCAGACCGACCGTCAGAAAGAGGTGATCTCAACCTCGAGCTTGCGGAAGCCGTGGACGAAGTTGGCGCGCACCCGCTCGACATCGCCGGCGACATGCACCCGCATCCGGCGCTTGTGCATTTCTTCCAGCAGCACCCGCAATTGCAGTTCGGCCAGCCGCGCACCGACACAGCGGTGGATACCGTAGCCGAAGGCGAGGTGGCGGCGGGCGTTCTCGCGGGTGATGTCGAGCTTGTCGGGGTTCTCGAACACGTCAGCGTCGCGATTGGCGCTGATGTACCACAGCACCACCTTGTCGCCCGCCTTGATGGTCTGGCCGAACACCTCGGTATCCTCGGTACAGGTGCGGCGCATATGGGCCAGCGGCACCTGCATCCGCAGGATTTCCTGCACGGCATTGGGGATCAGCTCCGGCCGTTCCTCATAGAGTTTGCGCTGATCGGGGAACTTGTCGAGCGCGTGGATGATGCCGCTCATGGTGTTACGAGTGGTGTCGTTTCCGCCCACGATCAACAGCACCAGATTGCCCATGAATTCCTCCGGGCTCATCTGGTTCATCGCGGGCGAGTGGATCATCATCGAGATGAGATCATTGCCCGGCTCCTTGTCCATCGTCCGCTCGATCCAGAGCGTCTGGAAATAGGCCGCCATTTCCTGAAGGATGCCCCAGCGGGTCTCATCCAGGGCCCGCACCGCGCCAAGCTCGGTATCGCCCGCCCAGTCCGACCAGAAAGTCAGCAGGCGGCGGTCTTCCCACGGGAAGCCGAACAGGATCGCGAGCATCCCGGTGGTGAGTTCGATCGAGACGGTATCGACCCAATCGAACACTTCGCCGCGCGGCAAGCGGTCGAGCACTTCGCCGGTGCGTTGGCGGATTTCCGCTTCCATCTCGGTGATGGCGGTGGGGGTGAACTTGGGCGCGACGGTGCGGCGCTGCCCGGTGTGCTGCGGGCGGTCCATCGCAATGAACATCGGCAGCTCGCGGCGCTCGACGCCCATTTCGGCCAGCTGCGCATCATCAGGCCGTTCGAGGATGGTGATCCCGCCATGCTCCCAGCTCGACGAGAAGGTTTCGGGCAGGGCCTCGATATGCTGGATCGCCTTGTGGCCGACCACCGCCCAGTAAGGGCCGAACGGGCTTTCGGGGATCCAGTGCAACTGGCCCGCCGCGCGCATCTCGGCGAAAACGGGCTGCCACGTGTCCTCGGCATAGATTTCCGAGCGGCTCACATCCCACGGGTGCGAGTGTCGGAGACGTTCTTCGGGATGGGCGGCGAAGTGCGCTTTGAGCGCATCGTAAGAACTCGGCTCGCGGCGCACTTGCGGGCGCTGAATCGCAGCTGGGGTGGGGGCGATGGTGGCCATGTCTGTCTCCCGTCAGGCAGCCTCGTGCATGGGCCGCTCCGATCCGAGTCGCATCCTCAGACTAACTGACAGCAATGTCAATAGTGGGTTGCGAATGGAGACTTATTCGGCAGGCCCAGAGGCAGGCTCGGTCGGGGAAGGCGCGCGCCGGGCGAACCAGCTCTTCTTGGCCCGCCCGGCCCCGCCCGACTTCATCACCCGCTTGCGGAACAGCAGCGATCCGCCCTTGACGAGCAGGATCACCGCAATGCCCTGCCACAACACCGCCAGCGCATGGGGCCACAGGGTCTCCTCCAGCGCGGCGCGGGCCAGCATAGCAAAGGGCGAGGACAGCGGGAAAGCGATAGCCCCTAGCTCCAGCGGGGTGCCAGTCTGACCGATATTGGCCGCCGACAGGAAGAACACCATCAGTTGCAGCATCGTCACCGGCATCGACAGGGTCTGCACCTCGCGCACCGAGGCCGCCATCGCGCCAATCGTCAGGAACAACGAGCCGAGCAGCAGATAGGCCATCGTGAAATAGATCAGCCCCAGCGCCATGAACATCGGCCAGCCGACCGCCGGGCCGGGCAGTTCGCGGAAATTGGTCTGCGTCACGGTGACAATCGCGTCTTCGGCAATCGCCCAGAACGCCCAGCCAACGGTACCCCACACCGCAATCCCGACGAAGGACACGCCGAGCATCGCGAACAGCTTGCCCATGAACACCGCATCCATCGGCAAGGCCGCGGCGAGGATTTCGATTATCTTGTTGCCCTTTTCCTCGGCGAGGTTGGACAGCACCATGCCACCCAGCAGCATAGTCAGCAGGAACAAGACCATCTGCGCTGCCTGAGCAGTGCGCACCCGGTTGGTGCGTTCGGACGCGGCGCTGGTAGCGACCACTTCGCTGGTGGCCGTGGGGAACTGCGAGGGCGAAGCGCCGCTGGCGGTGGCCGCAATCAATTCAATCGGCCCCGACCAGCGATCAATCTGACCCTTCGTCCCGACCAGTTGCGGGGCTGCCAGCGATCCGGTCAGGATCGCGGCATAATTGCCGCGGCGCTGATCCAGAAAGGCGCGTGCATCGAAATTGCTGGCCTGCGCGGCTTCTTCGATCACCCGCAATTCGGGCACCTGAGCGCCCAGCTGCGGGCGCAAGACATCGGCAGCCGCGATCATGGCCGCGTTGTCTTCGGGCGAAAGCGCGAGGCCAATCTCGGTGCTGACAGCGCTGCGTTGCACCTGCCCGCCGATACTGCCCGCCAATCCCCCTATCAGCACCGGGAAGAGCGGCCCGAGCAGGAAGAACAGGAACGCGCGACTGAACAGCACCGCGACGAAATCGCGCCGGGCGATGACCCAGGCAGCTTCCAGCGTGGTGAGGCGCGGGCGAAGCATTTCAGTATCGCTCATGCGCGGTTCCCCTGATTATCGGCTTCGAGCTGGCGCGCGGCGGCCTCACCCGCGATCGCGACGAAGGCATCGTGCAGCCCCGCGCGCTCAATGGAGAGCGAGAGGATCCCCGCCTCGCCTTCGATCAGCTGGCGCAGCAGCGGTTCGATCCCGCTTTCGGGCAGCGGGAACTGGAAGAAATCGCCATTGCGGCGGGTGTCGGCAGGCAGGGCCGAAAGCCATGCGCCTTCGCGCGCCCGCGTCTCCAGCCGCACCTGCGCCGGGATGCGGTCGCGCGCGGCCTCGACAGACCCTGCATAAGGCACCTTGCCCCCGGCAATAATCGCCACGCCTTCGCACAGGCGCTCAGCATGGTGGATCACATGGGTCGAGAAGATCACGGTCACGCCATCCTCGGCCAACGCGCGGATCATCAGTTCCAGCTTGCCCTGATTGATCGCGTCGAGGCCAGAGAACGGCTCGTCCAGCACCACCAATCGCGGGCGATGCACCAGCGTGCCGAGCAGCTGGACGGTCTGCGCCATGCCCTTCGATAGCTGACGGATCTGGCGGTCAGCCGCATAGCCAAGCTCGTGCCGTTCCAGGAGTTCTGCCGCGCGTTTGCGGCCCTCTTTGAGCGGGAGCCCGCGCAGCGCGCCCATAAAGGCAATCGCCTCGATGCACTTCATCGCCGGGTACAGCCCGCGCTCTTCCGGTAGGTAGCCGATCAACCGGCCGATATCATGGGGGCGATCATGCCCGAACACACGGCGCACGCCTTCATCCGGGTCGATGATGCCGAGCAGCATCCGCAGCGTCGTGGTCTTGCCCGCGCCGTTCGGCCCGAGAATCCCGTAAATCGCGCCTTCGGGGACGAAAATGTCGACGCCATCGACCGCGCGCGTGCCGTCAAAGCTTTTGACCAGCCCGCGGGCTTCAATTGCGAGAGGGCGCGCATCGGCGGGGATGGCACTGAAGCCGTCCGCCCGATTGCCCGATGCTGTGTGATCGCTTACCGCCATATCCATAGCCTACGCGGTTAGCGGGCAGGATTAAACGGGAGCCTCTCCGAATATGGTTAATGCTCCGGTAGCATCTGACCTTTCAGCCCGGATTGCGGGGGAGGCGGCCGCCTTGGGCTTTGCCGTGTGCGGCTTTGCGAGCGCGGGGGAAGACCCGCTGCGCTCTGCCCGGCTGGAGCAATGGCTGGGCGAAGGGCAGCATGGTTCGATGGAGTGGATGGCCGCGCGGCTGGACCACCGCCGCTCCCCCCAAGGACTGTGGCCTGAGGCGCGCAGCGTGATCGCGCTGGGGATGAGCTACGCCCCGGCCCATGACCCACTGGCGTTGGAGGGGTCAGACACCCACGCCCGTATCTCGGTTTACGCGCAGGGCAAAGATTACCACGACGTGGTGAAGAAGCGCCTGAAAGCCCTCGCGCGCTGGCTGGTTGCCGAGGTGCCGGAAGCACAGGTCAAAGTCTTCGTCGACACCGCCCCGGTGATGGAAAAGCCGTTGGGCGAAGCGGCAGGAATCGGGTGGCAGGGCAAGCACACCAACCTCGTCAGCCCCACCCATGGCAGCTGGTTGTTCCTCGGGGCAATTTATACGACATTGGACTTGGCCCCCGCCGAGCCGCACCGTGACCAATGCGGTTCGTGCCGCGCGTGCCTCGACGCCTGCCCGACCGACGCCTTCCCCGCGCCTTACCGCCTCGATGCGCGGCGCTGCATTTCCTACCTTACCATCGAACACAAAGGCCCGATTGCCGAGGAATTCCGCGAGGGCCTCGGCAACCGCATCTATGGCTGCGACGATTGCCTTGCGGTCTGCCCGTGGAACAAGTTCGCAAGCGCCGCGCAGGCGATCCGCGAATTCCTCCCCCGCGCCGAACTGGTCGCCCCGCGCTTGGGTGAGTTGCTGGCGCTGGATGATGCGGGCTTCCGGTCGCTGTTTTCCGGCTCGCCGATCAAACGGATCGGGCGCGACCGGTTCGTGAGGAATTGCCTCTATGCCGCCGGCAATAGCGGCAATCGGGCGCTAACCGCGCAGGTCAGTGCGTTAACCGGTGACCCCGATCCGGTGGTGGCAGAGGCGGCCGAGTGGGCATTGGCAAGGCTTACATCAAATCCTTGATGGCCACCTCAGGATCAGCCAGCAGCGCCGGATCGATCCGGCCCGCCCCGCTTTCCAGAAGCTTCCGCGCCTGCACATAGTCCTTCATCGTCCCCACGCAGTCGAAGGCGATCGGCTTGCCGTCCTTGAGGTACACCACCGTGAACTTGCGGGTCTCAGGATCGCCGCGCAGCACCGTCTGATCAAAGCCGAGGCTGAGTCCTGCGGTTTGCAGCTTCAAGTCATACTGGTTCGACCAGAACCACGGCAGCGCGTGGTAAGGCTCCTTGTCGCCCATGATCGCCTTGGCCACAGTATTCGCCATGTCATGCGCGTTCTGGACCGATTCCAAGCGGATCACCGCGCCATCGGCAAAATCGTTGGCGTGGGCAGCGCAGTCCCCGATGGCGTAGATGTCATCAAGCGTGGTGCGGCAGCAGAAGTCGACATCCACCCCGTTGCTTCCCGCCGCGCCCGCCGCAATCAGCGGGGCGACGGCAGGCACCACCCCGATGCCGACGATCACCATGTCGCAGGCGACCTCCTCGCCATTGTCGAGCCGCACGCCCGTGACCCGGCCCGCTTCCTCGCCCAGCACCGCATGGACGCCAGTGCTCAGGCGCACGTCGACGCCCTGCCGGCGATGTTCTTCGGCATAGAAGGTCGAGAGTTCCTCACCCGCAACACGCGCCAGCAGGCGGGGGAGCATCTCGACCAGCACCACCTCGCAGCCGAGCTTGCGCAGCACCGCCGCCGCCTCCAGCCCGATATAGCCGCCGCCGATCACCACCGCGCGCTTCGCCCCGTCGGCGAGGGACTGCATCATCGCATCGGCATCGGACTTGTCGCGCACGTAGAACACGCCCGGCAGCACCGCACCCGGCACCGGCAAGCGCCGCGGATCGCCGCCACCTGACCAGATCAGCTTGCGATAGGCCACCTGCGCACCATCGCTGAGGGTGAGCGTGTGCTTGGCCGGATCGATCCCCGTCACCGCCGCGCCGAGGCGCAGGGTGATGTTCTTCTCCGCCCAGAACTTCTCAGGCCGGATCATGATCCGCTCGAACCCCTTGTCCCCGGCGAGATATTCCTTCGACAGCGGCGGGCGTTCATAGGGCGGCGCATTGTCGCGGCCGATCATCAAGATCGCGCCTTCGTGGCCGTGCTGGCGCAAGGCAATCGCCGCCTGCGCCCCGCCGTGGCCGGTGCCGACGATGACCACATCTGCGTGCTGGTTGGTGGAACTCATGTGCTTGCTATGCCCCTCCGGCGTCTTGCGGCCTTTGATGTGGCGCAAACAGCCGGAGGGTCAACCCGCCATAACAACGAGTGCTACCGTTCGAGCAGATTGCGCGCCTGGCTGGCGATCTGGGCGAGCATTGCCGCACCAACCGGCGGGCGGGCCTGCGCGCGGGCGATCATGGCGCGGAACTGCGTGACGCCTTGCGCATTACGCTCGGCCCATTCGGCCACCGCGCCGCGTGGATCGTCCGTACCGGCTTTGGCCTGCATCAGCCGCCGCAGGAACTCGATCCGCATCTGCTGGAAATCCCGCGCAAGGCCGGACACCAGCAGCCGCTCCCACACGTCGGAGGGTGACATATAGGCCGCCGTCCCTTGCGCCCAGTCGAGCCCGAGCCGGGTGCCGATATCGGTGAAGGCGTGGGTGAGCAGCTTGGTCTCGATCCCGGCGACGAGCGCGCCTTGCGCCAGTCCCACCGCCCCGTCGAAATCGAACAGGTTGGCAACCTTGGCGGCCAGCGCCTCGGGCGCTCCGGCGGCGACAAAGCGGTCGCGCAGCGCCCGTGAGCGGGCACGCGGTTCGTCGGTGAGCAATTCGTCGCGGCCTGAAACCAGCGCCGCCACGCCATCCTGCAATTCGCCGATCATTGCGCCTGCGGCAACCTTGCCCGAAGCAGTGCGCAGCACGTCCGACATCAGGTTGCCGACGGCTGCCGCCAGCCGGTCGAACAGCACCAGTCGCGCCGCTTCGGGGATGTCGGCCCCATCAAGCTCACGCCACAGCGGGTCGAGCCCGAACAGTCGCTCGGCCACCACGAAAGCGGCGGCCACTTCGGCGAGGCCGACGCCTTCTTCCTCGGCGAGTTCAAAGGGGTGCACCATGCCCAGCCGGTTGACGATGCGGTTCGACAGGCTGGTCGAAATCATCTCGGACCGCAGCCGGTGGCCGCGAATTTCGGCGGCATAGGCCTTGCGCATGGCGGAGGGGAAACGCGCCAGCAGCACAGGCTCCAGCACCGGATCATCGGGCAGCGTGCTCGCTTCAATCGCCGATTGCAGCGCCAGCTTGGCCGAAGACAGCAGCACCGCGAGTTCAGGCCGGGTCAGCCCCTGCCCGTCGGCCGCGCGGCGGCTCAGGGTCTCGCCATCGGCGAGCCCTTCGGTGCGGCGGTCGAAATCGCTCACTTCCTCCAGCCGCTCGATCAGGCGGATATAGGACGCCGTGGCACCTGCGCCGCCGCTCGACGCGACCGACAGGGCGAGCGCCTGCAAGCGGTTATCTTCGAGCACCAGCGCGGCGACTTCGTCTGTCATCGCGGCGAGCAAGGTGTTGCGCTTTTTGGGGGCGAGCTTGCCCGAAGCGGTTGCCGCCGCCAGCGCGATCTTGATATTGACCTCGTTATCCGAACAATCGACGCCGGCCGAATTGTCGATGAAGTCGGTGTTGATACGGCCTCCCGCCAGCGAGAACGCGATGCGTCCGGCCTGCGTCACGCCGAGGTTTGCGCCCTCACCGATCACGCGGGCGCGCACTTCGGTCGCATCAACGCGCAGGCCATCATTGGCCGGATCGCCGACCGCGATGTTGTTCTCCTGCGGGGCCTTCACATAGGTGCCGATCCCGCCGAACCACATCAGGTCGACCGGCGCGCGCAGGATTGCGCTGATTAGCGCTTCAGGCTCGATCTCCTTCGCCTCGATCCCCAGCACTTCGCGCGCCTGCTTGGGCAGCTTGATCACCTTGGCCGAGCGCGGGAACACCCCGCCGCCCTTCGAGATCAGCGAGGCGTCGTAATCCTCCCAGCTTGATCGGGGGAGTTCGAACATCCGCTTGCGCTCTTTCCAGCTGGCGAGCGGATCGGGCGAGGGGTCGATAAAGATGTGGCGGTGATCGAAAGCGGCGACCAGCTTCAATGCCTTGGACAACAACATCCCGTTGCCGAACACGTCGCCCGACATATCGCCGCAGCCTGCGACGGTAACGGACTGGGTCTGCACGTCGATGCCCATTTCGCGGAAGTGGCGCTGGACCGAAACCCAGGCGCCGCGCGCGGTGATGCCCATCGCCTTGTGGTCGTAACCGTTCGACCCGCCGCTGGCGAAGGCATCATCCAGCCAGAAATCACGGCTTTGCGCGATCCCGTTGGCGATGTCGGAGAAGGTCGCGGTGCCTTTGTCGGCGGCGACCACGAAATAGGGGTCTTCGCCGTCGAGCACCTGCACGCAGTCGGGGTGGACGACTGCACCGCCAACGATATTGTCGGTGACCGACAGCAGCGTCCGGATGAAGATTTCATAGGCGGCGCGGCCCTCAGCCGCCCAACCTTCGCGGTCGATCGCGGGAGACGGCAGCTGCTTGGGATAGAACCCGCCCTTCGCGCCGGTCGGCACGATCACGGCGTTCTTCACCCGCTGCGCTTTCATCAGGCCGAGGATTTCGGTGCGGAAGTCGTCGCGCCGGTCTGACCAGCGCAGCCCCCCGCGCGCCACCGCGCCCGAGCGCAGGTGAATACCCTCGACCCGGCGCGAATAGACGAAGATCTCGCGCCACGGCACGGGCTTGGGCAGGCCGGGGACGAGCGCGGAATCGATCTTGAATGCCAGCGCCTCGGCAGCAGCAGGGGCAAAGGCGTTGGTACGCAGCACAGCGTCGATCACCGCGCGGTAAAGGCGCAGCAGCCGGTCATCATTGATCGCGGTGACCTTGGCGAGGCCGCGGGTGAAGGCGCTTTGCGCGGCGGCAATCGCTTCGTCCCGGTCACCGGCGAACGTCGGGTCGTGACGTGCGGCGAACAGGTCGATCATCGCCCGCGTCACCTGCGGCGCGGCGACCAGCGCGTCGACCACGGTGTAGATCGTGTAGCTCACCCCGGTCTGGCGCAGATAGCGATAGACCGCGCGCAGCCAGTTGGCGCTGCGCGGGGCGAGGCCGGCGGCGGGGATCAGGCGGTTGAACGGATCATCCTCCGCCGTACCATTCAGCACTTCGGCCAGCGCGCCTTCGATCAGCGCGGCACGTTCCAGCAGCGCGCCCGCATCGCGCCCGGCGGGCACGGTCAGGATGAAATCGTGGATCGAGCCGAGGCTGGCATCAGTCAGGAAGGTCGGCACTTCGGCAGCGACCCGGAAGCCGAAATTCTCCAGCGCCGGAACCGCATCGGACAAGGCGAGCGTGCCGGTCATCACATAGACCTTCAGCCGCAGCGTATCGGCCCCGTCACCATCCAGCCGGTAGAGCCGCACCGTGCGGGTGGCGCGGGTCACTTCGCCTTCAGCCACCACCAGCGTGCGCAGCTTGGCGATGTCGCGCGCGGCTTCCTGGGGGCCGTAGGTCAGGCGATAACCGGTCGGGAAGGCAGGCGCATAACGCGCGGCAAGTGCAGCGGCGCGGCCTTCTTCCTCGCTCGCGGCGAGATGGCCTGCGACCGCTTCGTTCCAGCCGCGCAAGAGATCGACCAATTGCGCTTCAATCGCGGCATCATCGGGCAGATCGGCGCAGGCGCGCACATCGACGAGGAAGCGCAGCAGCGCCAGCGAGGAGCTTTCGACCTCAAGGCTCCAGTCGAGCAGCGCCGCACCGGGCGTGCCGAGCAGCATCGCCTGGATCTGCAAGCGCACATCGGTCGACAGCTGATCGCGCGGCAACCACACGAAGGCGAAGACGTGCCGCTCAAGCGTGGCGCGCACCATGATGAGGCGCGGGCGCGGGCGGTCGATCAGGGCCATCTTGGCGGTCACCAGATCGGCGACGCGAGCAGGCTCAAAGGCGGTCAAAAGGTCGTTGGGCAGCGAGGTGAAGGCGTGCACCAGCGCCTTGCCATTATGCCCCGCGGGATCGAAGCCGAGCTGCTGGGTCATGCCCGCCACCATCGCGCGCAGCACCGGCACTTCGCTCGGCCGGGCGTTCAGCGCCGCGCTGGTCCACAGCCCGGCATGGATCGACAGCGCGATGATCGCCTGCCCCTCGCGCACTGGCACGATGAACAGATCGAGCGGACTGAAGCGGTGTACCCGCGCCTGCACATTGGACTTGATCGCCAGCAGCGTCTTGGGCGTGCCGGCGGCCTCGTGCCGGTCGAACCATTCGAACGCGCGGGCATAGCTGACTTCAGCAAGCAGTTCGCTGGCCGAAGCGCGGCAGATGCCGAGCTGCTGGGTGGTCATCCCGTCGCGGTGGCGGGTGAGGTGTCCGAGCTGGGTCAGCATCCCGCCGCCTAGCCAGCCGAGCAGCGCTCCTGCCTCGGCATCAATCGCCCCGGCCAGCGCCGCATCGGCGTTGATCGCGGTCTGCATCGCGGGCCAGTCGCTCACGGCGGCATGGACATCGGCGAGCGTGGATTGCAGCGCTTCGAGCAGGTCGCGCCGCTGACGGGCATCGACGCGCGGGGTTTCGATATAGATCAGCGATTCGCGCTTGCCGTCCTTGCCCAGCCCAGTGATTGCACCTGCGCCGTCGCGCTCGACCGGGATGACCGGGTGCAGCAGCCGGTCAATCGCCAGCCCTTGCGCCGCAATCGCCGCCGCAATCGAATCGACCAGAAACGGCATATCGTCATTGATGATGGCGATCCGCAGATGGCGCCGGTCGCCGGTCGCGGATTCGATCTGGACCAGCGACTGGCCGGGCGCGCGGGTGGCCGCAGCGGCGAGCAGCCAGGTGGCCGCTTCTTCTAGCGCAGCCTTTTCTACCGGGGCGTCACCGGGAAGCAGCGAGGCTTCGAGCTGAAGGCGCAAGGCCTTGATCAACGCGCGGCCCGTCGATTTGGACGCCGCGGCGGCAACGGTCTTGGACCCCATTTTTGGCTCCTGCTCATCCTGCGTTCCGGCTGCGCTTTGCGCGCAATATTGTTGTTCCGGATTGTTGTTATCGTGTCTTGGGCGATACCCGCTTTCGTGCGTCTGGCGCAAGCGTGATGATTGCGCAGTGTTACGCCGCGAGGACGGTTTCGCAGGCTTCCAGAGTGAGTTCGAGGCTGCGGATACGCGCCGCTGCGTCATAGGTCGCACCGCACAGCAGGATCTCGTCCGCGCCGGTGCGGGCGACAAAAGCGGCGACCTGTTCACGCACCTGCGCCGGCGTGCCGACGGCTGCGGCCTGCCCGATATGGGCGAGCATCGCCTGCGCCTGCGCAGGCAGCGTGTCGGTGTAACCCTCAATCGGCGGGGGCAGCTTGCCGGGCGAACCGCTGCGCAGCCGCACGAAGCTTTGCTGCTGGCTCGATGCGAGCAGGCGCGCCTCAGCCTCGGTCTCGGCGGCGAACACGTTCATCGCCACCATCACATGCGGTTTGGCCAGCGCTTCGGACGGCTGGAAATCGCGGCGATAGACGGCGAGCGCGGCGTCCAGATGATCGGGCGCGAAGTGGGCGGCGAAGGCATAGGGCAGGCCCAGCTTGGCGGCGAGCTGCGCGCCGAACAGGCTCGATCCCAGCATCCACAGCTCCACCTGCGCGCCGAGACCCGGCGTGGCGTGGAACGGCAGGTCGTAATCCCCGGTCAGCAGCGCGCGCAATTCGACCACGTCCTGCGGGAAGTATTCGGCGGCCTGATGGAGGTTCTTGCGCAAGGCCCGCTGCAATTCCGGCCCAGCTCCCGGCGCGCGGCCCAAGCCGAGGTCAATCCGGCCAGGGAACAGCGCGTCCAGCGTGCCGAACTGCTCGGCGATCTGGAACGGGGTGTGGTTGGGCAGCATGATCCCGCCCGATCCGATGCGGATGCGGCTGGTGGCATTGCCGATATGGGCGAGCACGACCGAGGTCGCCCCGCCCGCAATCCCGTCCATCGCGTGATGCTCGGCAACCCAGAAGCGGTCGCACCCCAAGGCTTCGGCGGCGCGGGCGAGATCGGTGGTGTCGGCGAAGGCCTCTGAGAGCGTGCCGCCTTCGCGCACCGGTACGAGGTCGAGCACGGAAAATCGGGTCATGACGCGGGTTCCTTCTGCGGGTCGCCAGTCTCCCCTGCTTGCCCAAGCTGCGCAAGGTAATCCTTGGCTGTCACGGCGGCGGGGCTTTCGGGCGCGAGAGCGAGTACGGATTGCCAGCTTGCCCGCGCGGCATCATCACGCCCGGCGAGAATAGCGATCACTCCGGCCTCAAGCCCGATATCAGGATCACCCGGAGTGAGCAGTGCGGCGCGTTCAATCGTGGTCTGCGCCTCGGGCAGCCGATCGAGCCGGCGGAGCAAGGTGGCTTTCAGCAGCCAGCCCTCGGCCCGTTCCGGCGCAAGCGTGGTGGCCGCTTCCAATGCGCCCAGCGCATCTTCGCCGCGCGACAGGGCCACCAGCGCGCGGGCACGGTCGGTCGCGGCGATGGCTTCAAGCGGGGCGAAGCCGGCGGCGCGGGCATCAGCCTCGGCTTCGGTCAACAGGGTGAGCGCGGCTTCGGCATCCCCGCCCACCAGAGCGGCATTCCCGGCCAGCGCGGCAAAGCGCGCGCGGGTGCGGGTCTCGTCCGCAGGCGTTTCATCGCGCGCGGCGAGGAAAGCGGCGCGCGCATCCTGCCACAGCCCCAGCTCGCTCGCAGCGGTGCCGAGGCAGTGATTGGCGAGCACGCGGTCGGCGCCCTTGGTCTCGCTCCGGCGGATCTGCGCCATGGTGTGGGCGCGCGCCGGGTCTTCCGCCAGCTGATCGAGACAGGTCTGGAGCCATGCGCTCGTCGCGTTCATATCGCCCTTCACCCCATCGGCACGGGGCGGACGGTCGCGCACCAAGTCGTCACCCGCCATCCCTCCGGCCATAGGATTGGGGCCAACCTGAAGCAGCAGTGCGAGGAGCAGGGACAAATGATCTATCCGTAAAATTCGGCCACGATGGCCTTGAGAGCGGCAATGTCGACGGGGCGCGACAGGCGGTGGTCGCCGACTTCTATCAGAGTCACCTGAACATCGTCCGACCGCAGCGCCGCTTTCAGCTTGAGGCTGACTTCCCACGGCACGTCGGCGTCCGCCTTGCCGTGCAGCAGCCGCACGGGGCAGGTGATGTCGATGCCGCTCTCCAGCCGCAGGTGGCATTCGGCGTCGGCGAAGAACTTGGCGTAAGTCGGCGTGGGTTCGGGGCCATAGGGGTTGGGCTCGAAGATCGTCTCGCCCGCTGCCAGCGCCGCGCGCTGTTCCTCGGTATAACCCCAACGGGTGAAGTCCGGCGCGGGGGCAATACCGATCAGCCCGGCGAGGCGATGTTTCAGATGCTCGGCCACCAGCAGCATCAGCCATCCGCCCATCGACGATCCGACCAGCAGCAGCGGTCCGCGCGTGTAGCTTGCGACCAGCGCCAGCACCTCATCGCGCCAGCCGCTCAGCATCCCGTCGGCAAAATCACCGTCGCTCAACCCGCAGCCTGAATAGTCGAGCAGCAGGCAAGCGCGGCCCTTTTCCTGCGCTTCGGCAAACAGCGCGGTCGCCTTGCTGCCGCTCATATCGGACATATACCCGGGCAGGAACACGAGGCACGGGCCCACTCCATGCGTGTAGCGGAAGGCCACGCGACGGCCGTCATAGAGGGTGTGGTGCAGATGATCGGTCATGCGCACAACCATGCCTTGCCCGGAGGCGCAAAGGCAACCATTGTCGGCGTGCGACTGTCACAGCAGCGCAACGGGAGAGGATTACGCGACACGCCATGTTCAAAACCGATTCTGCCGCCCAGCCGGCGCCCTCGCCCACGGCTCTTTCGCGCCGCAACCTGTTCACGCTTGCCGGGGCTTCCGCCGCATTGGCAGCGACCCCGCTCGCCGCTCGCAGCTTCGGGACCGGCTTCACGCACAATGTCGCCAGCGGAGAGCCCTCGGCGACCAGCGTGTTGCTGTGGACCCGCTACGTCGCTGAAGCGGAAACCGCCCTGACCTGGCAGGTGAGCGCAACCGAGGACTTCGCCAAACCAATGGCCGAGGGCAGCGTGACTGCCTCCCCCGCGCGCGACTGGTGCGCCAAGGGCGTGGTGACGGGCCTGTCGCCGGATCGCTGGTACTTCTTCCGCTTCCTCGCGCCCGATGGCGCCGCTTCGCCCGTAGGCCGCACCCGCACTCTGCCTGAAGGGCCGTCCGCGACGTTCCGCCTCGCGGTGTTCTCCTGCTCCAACTTCGGGTTCGGCTGGTTCAACGCCTATGGCCACGCCGCCGAGGCGAATGACGCCGACCTCGCGGTGCACCTGGGCGATTACATCTATGAATATGCCGCGGGCACCTATCCCGATACTGGTGCGGCCAACCCGGACCGGGTGCTAGCGCCTGCGACCGAGATCGTCGCGCTCACCGATTACCGCCTGCGCTACGCCACCTACCGCGCCGATCCCGATTGCCAGCGCCTGCATCAGGTGCTGCCGATGATCGCCGTGTGGGACGATCACGAAAGCGCGAACGACAGCTACAAGGACGGCGCGCAGAACCACCAGAGCGAGACCGAGGGCAATTGGGCCGCGCGCAAGGCAGCGGCCAAGCAGGCCTACCGCGAATGGATGCCGGTATCGGATTCGCCCTATGCCGCCTATCAGGTCGGCGATCTGGCGACGCTGTTCCGGCTCGACACCCGGCTGGAGGGGCGCGAGAAACAGTTCAGCCTTGAAACCGTGCTGGCAGGCAAAACCGATCCGCAAGCCGCCATCGCCGCCCTCGACGCGTTCCGGACGGGCGAGTGGGCCAATCCCGAACGCCAGCTGCTCGGACAGGCGCAGGATGCGTGGCTGGCAGAAGGCCTCGCCGCCTCCACCGCTAAAGGCACCGCGTGGCAGGTGCTGGTGCAGCAGGTGCTGATCGGCAATCTCAAAAGCCCGCAATCGCTTTACGCCCAGATCGGCGGCGACTTGCCCGATTATGTCCGCCAGCGTCTCACCGCCGCCGCCATGGCGAGCAAGGCGGGCCTGCCGCTCAACATGGACGCGTGGGACGGCTATCCCGCCGCGCGCGAACGGGTGTTCAAAGCCGCGCTGGCGGCGGACGCGAACCTCATCGTGCTGGCCGGCGACACCCACAACGGCTGGGCCTTCGACCTGACGCAGGACGGCGCGAAGGTCGGTGTCGAGCTGGGGGTCTGCTCGGTCAGCTCGCCCGGGTTCGAGAGCTACCTCAGCACCATCAAGCCTGATGTGCTGGCCGCTTCGCTGGTGGCGGAGAACGAACAGCTCAAATGGGCCGATACCGCACAGCGCGGTTACATGGTGGTTGAACTTACCCCCTCCCGCGCAACGACCGAATATCGCTTCAGCACCGGGGTGAAGCAGCGTTCGACAAAGCTCGCAGGCACGAAGCGGATCGCCACCGAGAAGGGCTCGGGCACGCTGACGGTCTAAAGGTCCGCCTAAGGCCCGGCCCCGCGACCGCTCGTTAAGTTTTCTCCGCTATTTTCGCGCCTGATCCAACGCGGAGGGTGCATGCATGCGGATGTGGATGATGGCGGGCGCCGCAACAGTGGCTGGCGGCGGTGCATGGCTGGGCGGCGCGTTTGATCGCGGCGAATACTACCCCATGGCTCCCACAGCCGTCGAAGCGCGGCTGGCCGGGCTGCAGCTTGGCTCAGAGGCCGGTGATTTCAATGGTGAGAGCGACCTCCGGCTGGTGCTGCGCAGCCGCGGCCCGGCCTTGCTGCGCTGGGATCTCATGGCAGGCGGCGACCGACTGGCAGAAGTGCGCGCCAACCTTGCGCCTGAGAGCGCCGGCACGCGCGTCCATGTCGAATTCCAGTTCACCGACGGGGACACAATGGTGGGGATGGATGAAGACCCGCTGGTCAATGAAATGGCCCAGATCGCGATGAGCGAGAAGATCGACTCCGCGCTCGAAGGCCGCGCCTTCAATGTCGAGATGGTCCAGGCCAAGATGGCCGCTGCGGTCGCGTCCAATCCGCAAGGCCTCGTCACGATGCAGAAGACCCTGCAAGACAATGTCGCCAACGAGCTTGAGAACATCGAACGCGACCGGATGTTCGACCCGGCTTATTCTCCCCCGCCCAAGCCCGGCAAGCCTGTGGCGCCGCCCGATTTCAGCGAAACCCATGCCGATGGCGGCTGGGGCAAGAACAACTGACCGCCCTCGCCCCGCCAGGTGTTATTCCGCCAGCCCTGCGCGCAAGGCCGCTTCGAAAGCCGCAGGCTGATCGAACATGATGAAGTGGAAGCTGTCCTCGATATAGGTCAGCTTCACGCCCGGCAGCCCGGCATAGGCCGGGGCGAAAAGCGCCTCGACCCGGTCGCGCGGGGCGTAGGCGTTGGCGGCGGCGAGCACGGTGACAGGCACAGTGATGTCGCCGAGGCGCGGGCGCAGGTCGGTGGTCATCAAGCTGTGAAATGCGCCTGCAAAGCTCGCGCGGTCGCTGGCGAGTGACCACCCGACCACCTGCTCGTGAAAGCTCGTCTCGCGCACCAACGACTGCACGCCCATGCGCTGGTTGGCGGCGAAGGTCGGCTCGTCCATCGCCAGCATCGAATCGCGGATGACGCCCGCTTGCCCGGCGGTGCGCTCGGGCGTGAGCGTGGCATCGAAAATCAGCGGATAGAACGGCAGCGAATCGACCACGACCACGCGAGAAATCCGGTCGGGGTGGTCTGCGGCCAGCATCAGGCCAAGGAACCCGCCGAGTGAATGGCCGGCATAGGCAGCGCGGGCGACCTTCTGGCAATCGAGATGGCGGATCACCTCCGCCTCGGTGCGGGCGACCAGCGTGGCCGGATCGCCCTCGGGCGCGCGTCCGGCAAAGCCTGCGACGTGGACCAGATGGACGCGGTAATCCTTGGCGAGACTTTCCTTTACCCCGTCCCACACGGCGGGCGACGAACCAAGACCGGGGACCAGCACCAGATCGGGGCCGGTGCCGATGACTTCAAAGGGCGGGCAGGCATCCTCGGCGAAGGCTGCGGCGGGCACGAGTAGCGCGGCGAAGGCTGCGAACAGGGGGCGGGCGCGGTTCATTCCCAAAGTCATTGAGCGTCTCCGTCTCTCAGGAAAATCGCCTCGATCGGCAGGCCGAAAAGGTCGGCGATGGTGAAGGCAAGCGGAAGCGAGGGATCATAACGGCCGGTCTCGATGGCGTTGACGCTCTGGCGGCTGACGCCCAGCCGGTCGGCCAGATCCTGCTGGCTCCAGCTGCGTTCGGCCCGCAGCACCTTGAGGCGATTGTTCATTCGCCCCGCACCTTCATCCACAGCTGCGCGAGGCCAAGCCCACCCGCCCAGACAGGAAGCACCCACCACGCCCAGATGTGCGGGACCAGTTCGAACATTTCCAGAAAGCCCCAGAAAATGCCGATGGCGAGCACCATGCCAAGGCTCATGATCGCGGCGCGTACCATGCGGTAACGCAGGTATTCGTCAGTCTCCTCGACCAGATAGCGGCCCATTGCCCAGATCATCGCGAAGGTTGGCAAGGTCGGCAGCAGAGCGATGACGAAGACCATCGCACTCGTGAGCTTGTAGGTGTTCCACACAGCAATCGCGATGCCGAGGCCGAGGACATAGCCGAAGGATGCGATCAGAAACCGCCGGTTGTAACGGATGATGACGGGGTTGGCGCAGTTCCGGCGCTCGCCCGCCCGCACCAGCGGGATCAGCAGCCCCATCGCGCCCAGGAACAGGATCATGGCGACCGGGGCTGGGATCGCGTCGGTCAGCTTGAGCACGACGATGATGGCGGACGAAGCCAGATAGTTTCCGGCCCAGAACCACGCGCTGCGCCCTGAAGGGGTTGTTGCCTTTTCCATGGTCAGCACGCCCTACCGGCGCAGGCGTTGCGGCGGCGCAGGACGAGCGGCACCACCGCCAGCGGGGCGTATTGGGCGACAGCCTCGGGGATCACATCAAACACGGCCAGCAGCGCGACGGCGATCAGGGCGGCACCGAGCAGCAAGGCTTCTTGTATAGGCGACATGGAAAGCTCCTTTTGCATAATGGCAAGGGTGCTTTACATGTGAGTCGTCGAACGTGTCAAGGACGCTTTCCATTGTTACGCCCGAAACCCCGATTCACGGTGTGTTTCGTCAACTTGCGCGTGACTTATCGCAGTGGGAGGCCTATTTTGCCCCTATGGCCATGCTGCCCACCACAACCCGCACCACAACGACCCGGACTACCATCCGGGGGCGGCGGCGCGCGGGTTAGACCTGACGCCTGCCGCCCGGCTCGGGGCGGCGCGGTGTCTTTCCCGATCCGGTTACTCGCACAACACCGCTCTTCCGGTGCGCCTGCCTTTGCCCTAAGGCGCGCCCAAACGAGACGGAACTGCGACGATGACCGAACTGCTCAAGATCAGCCTGCCCGATGGATCGGTGCGCGAAGTGCCTGCGGGATCGACCCCTGCCGATATCGCCGCCGCGATCGGCCCCGGCCTTGCCAAGGCGGCATTGGCCGCGCGCGTGGATGGCGAGTTGCGCGATCTCACCCGCCCGTTTGACGGCGACGCCGAGCTGGCGCTGGTCACCGCGCGGGATGAGGCCGATGCGCTCGAACTCGCCCGCCACGATTATGCCCACGTGCTGGCCGAAGCGGTGCAGGCGCTGTTCCCCGGCACGCAGATCACCTTTGGTCCCTCGACCGACGATGGCTTCTATTACGATGTGAAGGCCCCCGACAGTCGCGAGCCGTTCAGCATGGACGATCTCCCCGCCATCGAGGAGGAAATGCGCCGCATCATCCGCGCCGACAAGCCGCTGCGCCGCGAAGTGTGGAGCCGCGAGGACCTCATCGCCAAGTGGGCGGGCGAGGGCGAAACCTTCAAGGCCGAATGGGCCAAGGAACTGCCCGAGGGCGAGGAACTGACCGTCTATTGGTCAGGCTCCGACTGGCTCGACATGTGCCGCGGGCCGCACCTGCCCTCGACCGGCAAGCTCGACCCCGACGCCTTCAAGCTGATGCGCGTCGCGGGGGCCTATTGGCGCGGCGACCAGAACAATGCGCAGCTGACCCGCATCTACGGCACCGGCTGGCTCAACAAGAAGCAGCTGAACGCTCACCTCACGCGCCTCGAAGAAGCCGCCAAGCGCGATCACCGCAAGCTGGGGCGCGAGATGGACCTGTTCCACTTGCAGGAAGAGGCCCACGGTTCTGTCTTCTGGCACCCCAAGGGCTACCGCATCTGGCGCGAGCTGGAAGCCTATATGCGCCGCAAGATGGACGGTTCGGGCTATCGCGAGATCAAGACCCCGCAGCTGATGGACGTGCGCCAGTGGACCCAGTCGGGCCACTGGGGGAAGTACGCGCAGAACATGTTCGCGGTGCCCGACATGGTGCCCGAAGTGGACGAGGACAGCGGTGCAGCCTCGCCCAAGGTCGCTGATGACGCCGAATGGCTGGCGATCAAGCCGATGAACTGCCCGGCACACGTCATGGTGTTCAAGCAGGGCATCACCTCCTACCGCGATCTGCCGATCCGGCTGGGCGAAATGGGCTGCTGCCACCGCAACGAACCCCACGGCGCGCTCCACGGGCTGATGCGCGTGCGCCAGTTCACGCAGGACGATGCGCATATCTTCTGCACCGAGGCTCAGGTGGTGGCCGAAGTGCAGAGCTTCCTCGCGCTGGCCGATTCGGTCTATCGCGACTTCGGTTTCACCTATGACATCAAGCTGGCCCTGCGCCCCGAAAAGCGCTTCGGCAGCGAGGCGGATTGGGACAAGGCCGAGCAGGAGTTGCGTGACGCTTTGACCGCAAACGGGCTGGAGTGGGAGGAACTCCCCGGCGAGGGCGCCTTCTACGCCCCCAAGCTCGAATGGCACCTGACCGACGCGATCGGGCGCACCTGGCAGGTCGGCACGATCCAGTCGGACCGGGTTTTGCCCGAACGCTTGGACGCCAACTACATCGGCGAGGATGGCGAAAAGCATCGCCCGGTGATGCTCCACCGCGCGATCTTCGGTTCTTACGAGCGCTTCATCGGCATCCTGATCGAGCACTTTGCCGGACGCCTGCCTGCATGGCTGGCCCCGGTGCAGGCGGTGGTGGCGACCATCGTTTCGGACGCGGATGGCTATGCCCACGAAGTCGAGGCGCAGCTGAAGGCGGCGGGCATCCGGGTCGAGACCGACACCCGCAACGAGAAGATCAACTACAAGGTCCGAGAACACAGCCTTGCGAAGGTCCCGCACTTGCTGGTGGTCGGCAAGCGCGAGGCCGACGAAGGCACCGTCGCGGTCCGTACCTTGGGCGCGGAGCACCAGAAGGTGATGAGCCTCGCTGAGGCCATCGCAATGCTCAAAAGCGAAGGCACGCCGCCGGACCTCAAGGCGGAGGACTGACCATGAAGCCGATTCTCATCCTCGCCCCCGCGACGCTTGTGTTGCTGGCTGCGTGCGGGGCGGACACCGACACCGCCGACAAACCCGCTGCCGTCGACCATTCAACCATGGACCATTCCGGCCACGACATGGGCGGCGCGGCCAAGCCGGAACTGACCGAGGCGCAGGCCGCCTACAAGGCGGTCAACGACAAGATGCACGCTGGAATGGCGGACATCCCGGCGGACGCCGATGTGGCGTTCATGCAGGGGATGCTGGCCCACCACCAAGGCGCGGTCGAAATGTCGGAAGTCGCCCTGAAATACGCCAAGGATGCGGAAGCCCGCGATCTCGCTACCCGGGTGATCGCAGCGCAGAAGGCCGAGATCGCCGAGATGCAGGCGTGGCTCAAAGCGCGCGGCGTCCAGTAGCCGCGTGGAGATTTTCGGGGGCTTTACCGCGCTGCAAATCACCGTTGCGCTAGCAGCGGCGCTAGGGTCCGCTTTCGTGCGCGGGCTCACTGGCTTTGGTATGGCGATCTTGCTGGTGCCGGTGCTGGCATTGGCGCTTCCCCCGGTCGAGGCCGTGGTGCTGACCAATGCGCTGTCGCTGATGATTGGCGCAACCGAGATCCGCAGCCTTGTCCGCGATGCCGAGCCGACCGCTTGGGGCATCGGCGCAGCGGTGGTACTGGCCACGCCGCTTGGCCTTTGGGCGCTTGCCATGACGGGCACGGATGTGGCGCGGCTGGTGATCGCGCTGATCGCGCTCAGCGCTTTTGTCGCGATCCTGCTGCCGAAGCGCGGTGCGGCCGTTCCCGGGCGCTTGGTGACGGGCGGCGTCGGCGTGCTGAGCGGGCTGATGACAGGCTATGCCGGGATGCCCGGGCCGCCGGTGGTGCCTTACTATGCCGGGCGAGACCTGCCGCGCCCGACCATCAAGGCGTCGATGCAGCTCATCTTCACCATCGCGGCCTGCGCGGGCCTGGCCAGCGCAACCTGGCTCGGCATCCTGCGACCGGAATTGCTGCTCTTCGCGCTGGTGATGCTGCCGATGATCATTGCGGGCAACCGGCTGGGGGCGCGGGTATCAGGGCGGGTCAGCGATCCCGCGTGGCGGGTGACAGTGGGTCTGATTCTCGGTGGTGCAGCAGCGGCGGCATTTGTGCGCCTGATTTAGGTGAGCCAGCGCGCCGCGAACACCTTGCCGCCGCCCGGTGCGCGCAGCACCAGTGCAAAGGCATCGGCCCCCACCACCTTGAGCTGATCGGCACGAACGGCCACCTGCGCTGTGCCGCCCTGCCAGTCGGCGATCTTGCGTTCGGCGCGCAGGACATTGGTGTAGCCGACCTTGCGCCCGCCATTCTCGCCGCTGCCGATGCCGACCATCACTTTGCGGGTGACGGCGATCAGCACGAGCTCGCCCTTACCCTCCCCGGTGCCGGTCAGGCTGACGGCATAGCCGCCCGCGTCGCGCTTCGCGGTCCGGATCGTCGCATCGCCCGCGCTGCCATAGCGTTTGACCCCGGCGGCGATATCCTCGTTGCGCGATCCGACCGCGCCGAAGCGGCCGTCCACCACCAACTGCGGGGTATAGACTCCGTTGCGCCCGGCCAGCCCGCGACGGGCGTAATCCTGTTGCAACGTCGTATTATCCTCGCGCGCCAAGGTGTCCTTCCAGCCGAGCCGGTCCCAGTAAGTCACCGGCCGGGCGATCACGACCAGATCGGGATGGGTCGCGAGCTTCTCCGCCAGCCGGTCCGCCGGGGGGCAGGACGAACAGCCCTGACTGGTGAACAGTTCGAGCAACACCGGCTCGCCCGATGCGGCGATAGTGGGCGCATCAGGCTTGGCCCCGGCCACGGCGGGCACGCTCTGCGGCCAAAGAAGCGCAGCCGCGCCGAGCATGGCAAGGCCGCCGAGCGCAGCGGAAAGCGTCTGTTGGCGGGTCATGGGGTCATCCTCGTCACGTTGCGAGGATGGGTTCGCGTCAAACCGTGATCCGGTTACGCGGAAGGTATCAGAACGGCAGCGCCTGTCCGGCGAGGATCAGGGCCGCCGCGCAACCCAGCACGATCACGCGCCGCACCAGATCGAGCGAATCGATGCGGGTCGCGGCGGCGAGCGGCAGGGCAAGGGCGAGTGCGCGGGTCATAGCCAGCACCTTCGCCCCAATATGCTAACGAACCGTTAATTTGGTCCCGGCAGCGACGGCATCTGCTGGCTGGCGCAGTGGAATCCGCCCCCGCCGGCCAGCACCGCCTCACCCGGCAGGCCGATGGTGTCGCGGTCGGGGAACAGCGCGGCGATGGCGGCCACTCCCTCCGCATCATGGGGCGAACCGAAGGTCGGCACCACCACCAGATGGCTGGTGATCGCGAAGTTCACATAGCTGGCAGGCTCGATCACGCCGTCGCGCGTCAGCAGACCGGGTGAGGGGATGCGGATGACCTCGACCCCAGCAGCTTGGGCGCGGGCAGTAGCGTCGGCATAGATTGCGGCGTTGGGATCGTCCGTGCCCGTGGCCTCCGGCACCACCAGGCGGTTGGCTCCAACGAACCGCGCGAGGTTATCGACATGACCATCGGTGTGGTCGTTGATGAGACCATCGCCCAGCCACAGCACGCGGGTGAAACCCAATTGCGCGGCCAGTTCTGCCTCGATCTGCTCGCGGCTCAGGTGCGGGTTGCGGTTGGGGTTGAGCAGGCATTGCTCGGTCGTCGCGACGAGGCCCGTGCCGTCGCCATCCACCGCGCCGCCTTCGAGGATCATCGGCGTGTGCGTGACAGCCAGCCCTGCATCGCGCGCCAATTGCGCCCCGATCTCCTGATCGCCCGGCATCAGATACTTGCCGCCCCAGCCGTTGAAGCCGAACCGCCGCGCGGTGCGCTCGGCCCCGTCCGACACCACCAGCGGGCCGGTGTCACGCAGCCAGACATCGCCATAGACGCGGCGCTCCAACGTCACCTTACTGCTGACCAGCGAGCGAGCGCGGGCTTCGTTGGCCTCGTCGCGGACCAACAGGCGCACCTGCTGCCCGCTGTCCGCCACAGCACTGGCAAAAGCCGCCATCTGCACCTGCGCGGGCTCGAGCCAGCCGGGCCACTCCTCGGCGAGATGCGGGAAGCCGATCCACAGCCAGTCCTGCGGGGCCCATTCGGGGGGCATGATCATGGTCATGCCGCGTCCCATCGCAGAGCGGTTGCCGCCATGCAAGCACCCCTCTTGCAGCCGCAGCGCAGGGGGGCCAGAGAGGCGGATGATGGGAGAGAACCACACGCCAGACTGGGAGCACGCGCTCCACCGCGCCCGCAATCACGCGCCGTTTCTGGCGCGGGCGCTGGACCGCCAGCCGGAACTGGCCGCGCTGCTCGCCAAGGGTGAGGGCGAGGCGGCGCTGGCATGGGCGCGGGCGCAGGGCGATGGGGGCGACGCCGAAGTCGCTTTGCGGCGTGAGCGGCTGGCGCTGGCGGCGGCGCTGGCGGTGGGCGATCTCGCCGGCGCCTTCCCGCTCACGCAAGTGGTGGGCGAACTCACCGCTTTCGCCGACCGCGCCTTGGACTGCGCGATCCGCACCGCGATTGCCGAACGCACCGATTCCGATGCAGCAGATGGCTTCATCGCATTGGCCCTTGGCAAGCAGGGTGCAGGCGAGCTCAACTATTCCTCCGACATCGACCCGATCCTGCTATTCGACCGCGAGCGTCTGGCTCGCCGCGCCTCCGACGATCCGGGTGACGCGGCGCAGCGTTACGCGCGCCGGATCGTCGCCCTGCTCTCGTCCAGCACCGCCGATGGCTATGCGCTCCGGGTCGATCTGCGGCTGCGCCCCAATAGCGAGGTCAGCCCGCTCTGCGTCCCTGTAGGCTCGGCGATGACCCATTATCAGGGGCACGCGCTCGCGTGGGAGCGGGCCGCCTTCACCCGCGCCCGTGCGGCGGCGGGGGACATCGCGGCGGGCGAGGATTTCCTCAGCCAGATTCGCCCCTTCGTGTGGCGCGCCCAGCTCGATTTCGGCGCGATCGAGGAGATCCGCGCGCTTACCCACCGCATCCGCCACAGCCACGAAGGCCCGCCCGCCCCCGGCCCTGGCTTCGACGTGAAGCGCGGGCGCGGCGGGATTCGCGAGATTGAGTTCTACGCCCAGACCCACCAACTGATCCACGGCGGGCGCGACACATCGCTCAGGGTGCGCGGCACCCGCGCCGCGCTGGATGCACTGGCGCACGCCGGGTGGATCACGGCCGAGAACGCCGCCACGCTGGGCGAGGCCTATGACCGGCTGCGGCAGGTCGAGCACCGGCTCCAGATGGTCAACGACCGCCAGACCCACGCGCTGCCCGACAGCGCGGCGCTCGACAATGTCGCGCAGCTTGACGGACTTCCGGACGGCGCGGCGCTGGTGGCGGAACTGACCGCGATTACCGCCCGCACCGCACGCATCTATGAAGAATTGATCGGTCAGCCCGAGACCGTGGCGGTGCCAGTCGCCATGCCGGTCAGCGCGCTGACCCACCAGCTTGGGGAATGGGGCTATCCCGAGCCTGATACCCTCGCCGAACGGATCGAGACCTGGCGCGACGGGCGCCACGCGGCCATCCGCAGCCCGCAGGCTGTGGCGGCGTGGGACCGACTCGCCCCCGCGCTGCTCCAAGCGATGGCGGCAAGCGATGATCCCATGCGCGCGATCACGCGATGGGAGCGGATCATCGAGAGCGTGCCCTCGGCGATCACCACCTTCCGCCTGCTCGACGCGCGGCCCGATCTCACCCGCCGGCTGGTCGCCGCACTGACCCTCGCCCCGGTGCTGTCGGACGAATTGGCGCGCAAGCCCGAACTGCTCGACACCTTGATTGATCGCGACGCGCTCGACCTGCCGGGCGACGTGCCGCAGATCATGGCGCGGATGCGCGGGGCGGCGATCCGGCCGGATTACGAGGCGCTGCTCGACGCGATCCGCATCATCACCGGGGAAATCCGCTTTGCGCTCGGCATCCAGCTGATCGAGGGGCTGGCCGATCCGCTCGATATCGCCCGCGCCCTGTCACGCACCGCCGAAGCGGCGATGCAACTCGCGGCGCAGGCGACGGTCCAGGAATTCGCAGCCAAGCATGGGCGGGTGCCGGATAGCGAGTTGCTGATCCTCGGGCTCGGACGGCTGGGTGGCGGAGCGCTGACCCATGCCTCCGATCTCGACATCGTCTACCTGTTCACCGGCGATTTCGCCGCGCAATCGGACGGCGCACGGCCCTTGGGCGCGACAGTCTATTACAACCGTCTTGCCAGCCGGGTCAGCGCCGCACTCTCGGTGCCGACCGCGCAGGGAGCGCTGTACGAGGTCGATACGCGGCTCAGGCCGCAGGGCAACCAGGGGCCGTTGGCGGTCAGCTGCGCGGCGTTCGGCAAGTATCAGCGCGAAGCGGCGTGGACGTGGGAGCATATGGCGCTCGCCCGTGCGCGGGTGCTCTATGGTTCGCCGCAAGCGCGCGCCGAGCTGGAAGATGTGCTCGCCGAAGTACTCCACGCGCCCCGCGACCGGGCGGCCCTGCGCGATGCCGTGCTCGCAATGCGGGCCGAGATGGCCAAGCACAAACCCGCCAGCGGCCCGGTCGACGCCAAGCTGGCGCGCGGCGGCCTCGTCGATATCGAGTTCCTCGTCCACTATCTGCAATTGAAGGGCGAGGCCGCGGACGGCACCCCGCTGGCCCAAGCCGCGCGCCGCGCGCTCGATCCCGACCTTGCCACAGCGCTGGAGGGTCTGATTGCCGCCGGTCTGCTCCCCGCCAGCCTCGCCGCGCCCCATGCGCTGATGAGCCGGATGCTGGTCGCCGGACGCCTGCTTGCCCCAGATGGCCGCGAACCTCCGCCGAGCGGCGCGCGGGCGCTGGCGCGGGCGTGCGGGTGTGAAAGCTACGAGGGCTTGCTGGAAGCCTTCGCCGCCGCGCGCCACGAGGTCGCGAAGGCATGGAAACAAATCTTGGGCACAGACATTCTCGCTACCGAACAGGAGAACCCCGCATGAGCAATTTCCCCGGCGTCGGCGACGCCATCCCCGATATCGCCATGGAAACCCCTGAGGGCGGCCACGTGAAGCCCTCCGACTTTGCCGGATCGAAGCTGGTGATCTTCTTCTATCCCAAAGACGACACCCCCGGCTGCACCACCGAGAACAAGGATTTCTCCGCGCTGAAGGCTGAGTTTGAAGCGGCGGGCACAAAGCTGCTCGGCGTCAGCAAGGACCCGGCCAAGAAGCACGCCAAGTTCATCGCCAAGCACGGCCTCACCGCCCCGCTGGCGAGTGATGCGGAAGAAGGCGGGCTGTCCGATGCGCTCGGCGTGTGGGCGGAAAAGCAGATGTACGGCAAGACCTACATGGGCATGGTCCGCGCGACCTATCTGGTGGGCACTGACGGGAAAATCGCGCGCATCTGGGACAAGGTGAAGGTCGCCGGCCACGCCGAAGAGGTTCTGGCGGTAGCTAAAGCGCTCTAACGCACCATCATGACAACGATTGCCCGCGCCATCCGTTCAGCCCTGCTGACCGCCGACCCGCGCGCCAAGTGCTTCGCCACCCGGCAGGTGGCGCGGGACTGGCGCATGGGAAAGCTTGCGTGGGAGTTCGACGTGGCGATGCCGGATCAGCCCGCCTGGCCCGCTTCGCCAGAATTGCTGTCACCCGGCCAGATGCCCAAGCGCCGCAAGGGCGGCTCCGAGCGCGGACGAATCGCGCTGTGGCACAGCCTTGCCCATATCGAATTCGTCGCGATTGATCTGGCGCTCGACATGGCGGGACGATTCGGGGCCGAGATGGGGCGCGAATTCGTCAGCGATTTCATGGATGTGGCAGCGGATGAGGCGATGCATTTCGCCCTCCTGGCGCGGAAACTCGAACAGCTCGGCAGCCATTACGGCGCGCTGCCCGCCCATGCGGGGCTATGGGAAGCGGCCCATGCCACCCGCGACGATGTCGCCGCGCGGCTCGCCGTGGTGCCGATGGTGCTCGAAGCGCGGGGGCTGGATGTGACGCCCGCGACGCTCGACCGGGTCCGCGCGAGCGGTGATGAGGGCGGCGCAAAAATCCTCACGCGGATACTTGACGACGAAATTCGCCACGTCGCGGCAGGCACCAAACACTTTTTGCGATGCGCCCAATTATCGCAGTCCGAGCCCGAATCCCTTTGGCAGAGCCTCGTAAAGCGGCACTTCAAAGGTCACGTTAAGCCACCGTTCAACGACTCAGCGCGTCTTGCAGCCGGTTTGTCGCGTGGTTTCTATGCAGAGATTGCGCATTAACGACTCACCCGGATAACAACGCTTCAAGAAAGGCGCGCAACAGACGTGCTGGGGCATTCAACGGCGAAAGCTGCTATCGGGATTCGGGTCAGTATGAAATTTGCCGTGTGCCACATGTTGAAGCTTGCTGTGTCAGCTGCTTCAGCCATTCTGGTTTCCGCTGCCGCTCCGGCGCTCGCCAACACCGCCAATTCCGCCGCCACTACTACCAGCGCTGACGTGACCCAGCCGCTTCGCGAAGGTCAGCCCGAAGTGGTCGATACGGGTGATGCCCGCTTCAAGTCGATCTTCTCCAGCTGGACCGCGATGGAACGGACCAGCCCCACGCTCGGCACCGGCGCAGAGGTGACCGCCTATTCTTCCCCGATCCCGCAGCGCGCCGTTTCGGTGCCGTCGCGTATGCCGCTTGAAGGCGCATCGCTGACCAGCGGCTTCGGGATGCGCACCCACCCCGTGCTCGGCGGACGCCGCGCGCACGCCGGGATCGATCTCGCTGCGCCGACCGGCACCCCGGTCTATGCCACTGCTGACGGCGTGATCGGCCGCGCGGACTGGTATTCAAGCTATGGCCTCTACATCAGCATCAATCACGGTGCTTCGATGGAAACCCGCTACGCCCACCTCTCGCGTCTCGCCGTGGCTGCGGGTGACAATGTGAAGAAGGGCGACCTCATCGGCTACGTCGGTTCGACCGGCCGTTCGACCGGTCCGCACCTTCATTATGAAGTTCGCGTTGACGGGCTTGCAGTCAATCCGATTCCGTATATGGTAGAGAGCGAAGCACAGCTGGCTTATGCCCGCGATGCGCGTCTGACCGGCCAGGGTGGCGAATAAGCGACCCTCACGATAGGCCCCGGCGAGTAAGCTTCACGAGATTGCCCGCTGTAAGTGGGCCGGACATTGGAGAGGGTGTCCGATCATTGGCGGCGGGTTTACCCGCCGCCTTTTTTTGTGCCCTTCATCAGCGCCAGCATTGCGTCTCGCTCCCCGCACGATGAGTAGCATTTTCCATACCGTTTTTGCTTGCGGGTCCGCGCGCCTCGCGTAATTTCCTCTCCAAGCCATGCAAATGGCAAGGGAGAGAGAAACCATGTCGATGCATCCGATCGCGCACGCCGCGACCCGCCCCGATCATCCCGCTGTCATCATGACCGGATCAGGCAAGCAGATCACCTATGGCGCAATGGAAGCGGAATCGAACCGCTTTGCCCACCTGCTGCGCGCCCGGGGCATCAATCAGGGCGATGCCTTTGCGGTGCTGCTGGAAAACCGGATTGAGTACTTCACGCTCATCTGGGGCTCGCAGCGCGCGGGCACGATGCTGGTGCCGATCTCGTCGCGCCTGACCGCGCCCGAGGCCGCCTATATCATCCGCGACGCGCAGGCGACGCTGCTGATCACCAGCGGCTATTTCACCGAGATCCTCGGCGATATCCGCAAGGAGTGTCCGGGGCTTGAGGTGCTGATGATGGATTCAGGCGACGCGGAAGATTTCGCCGCTGCCCTGGCCGCGCAGCCAACCACCCCGATCGCCGATCAGCGTGCCGGGATGGTGATGCTTTATTCCTCGGGCACCACCGGCCGTCCCAAGGGCATCCGCCCCGCCCCGCCCGAAGATCCCGATCCGATGGCGCCCGTCCCGCTGCTCGGGCTCGCCACCATGGGCGCAGGCATGCCGGCGGATGGCACGATGGTCTATCTCTCCCCCGCCCCGCTCTACCATGCTGCCCCCATCGGCTGGTGCTCGATCGTCCACCGGCTCGGCGGGACCGTGGTCATGATGGAGAAGTTCGATCCCGAGGAAGCCTTGAAGGCGATTGAGCGCTACAAGGTCACCGACAGCCAATGGGTGCCGACGCACTTCGTCAGGTTCCTCAAGCTCGATCCGGCGATGCGCACCCGTTACGACCTCTCGAGCCACAAGCGCGCGCTCCACGCCGCCGCGCCTTGCCCCGTACCGATCAAGCGCGAGATGATCGAATGGTGGGGCCCGATCGTGAACGAGTACTACGCCGGCTCCGAGATGATCGGGATGACGCTGGTGAAGTCGGAGCACTGGCTCGCCAAGCCCGGCACGGTCGGCATCGCGGTGCATGGCAAGGTGCATGTCTGCGGACCGGAGGGCGAGGAGCTTCCCGCTGGGCAGGACGGGCTGATCTTCTTCGAGAACGTCAACCTGCCCACCTACCACAATGACCCGGCCAAAACCGCCGAAGCGATGCATCCCAGCGGGTGGATGACGCTCGGCGATATCGGCCATCTCGACAGCGACGGCTTCCTGTTCCTGACCGACCGCAAGAGCCACATGATCATCTCTGGCGGGGTGAACATCTACCCGCAGGAGATCGAGAACCTGCTCGTCACCCACCCCAAGGTGATGGACGCCGCCGTGATCGGCGCGCCTTGCCCTGACCTGGGCGAGAAGGTGGTGGCGGTGGTGCAACCCAAGGATATGGCGGACGCCGGGCCTGCGCTCGAGGCGGAGCTGCGCGATTTCCTCAGCGCCAGCCTCTCCAAGATCAAGATGCCCAAGCTGTTCGACTTCCGCCCCGAACTCCCGCGCGAAGCCAACGGCAAGCTCTACAAGCGCGAGTTGCGCGATGAATACGCGGCCAAGGCGAAAGAAGCCGCAGCGTGAGCGGGGAGGCGATCCTCCCCGGCGACGTCGCCCGCCGGGTGATTGACCCGCACGCCTACGCCGAATGGGACGGACTGCTCGACACCTTCGATCACATCCGCAGCACCACCCCGGTGGCCAAGGTGCAGCCCGACACGCCGGGGCTGTTCGACCCGTTCTGGCTCGTCACCGCCTATGACGATGTGATGCGCATATCGAAGGACAACGCTGCCTTTCTCAACAACCCGCGCCCGGTCGTCTTCAGCTTCAACCAGGCGATCGAATTCTCCCGCGCGGCGACGGGCTCGAACATGCTGGTCGATTCGCTGGTGGTGTTCGACGCGCCGATCCACCCCAAGTACCGCAAGCTGACGCAGGAATGGTTCATGCCGAGGAACCTCGCCCGGCTGGAGGACGAGTTGCGCGCGTTGGCGGCGCGGACGGTGGACCGGATGCTCGAACGCTCGAAGGATCTGGGAGGCGAGGTCGACTTCGTGAAGGAGGTCTCCGGCCCCTACCCCTTGCGCGTCGTCATGCAGATCCTCGGCGTCCCGCCTGAAGACGAATTCCGGATGCAGATGCTCACCCAGCAATTGTTCGGCGGGCAGGACAAGGACCTATCGGGCTCCGGCATGGACCAGATGACGCCGGAGCAAGTGGTGCAGATCGTCGCCGGTGCGGTGAAAACTTTCGAGGATTACTTCGCCGGCATCGCCGAGGATCGCCGCAAGCACCCCACCGAGGACGTCGCCAGCGTCATCGCCAATGCGCTGGTGGACGGCCAGCCGCTCCCGCCGCGCGACATGGCGGGTTATTACATCATCGTCGCCACCGCCGGGCATGACACCACCTCGGCCAGCACGGCGGGTGCGATGCAGGCGCTGGCGAATGACCCCGAGCAATGGGCGCGGGTCAAGGCCGACCGCTCGCTCCTGCCCGGTATCGTCGAGGAAGCGATCCGCTGGACCAGCCCCGTGCAGCACTTCATGCGCACTGCGGCCGAGGATTGCGAGTTGGGCGGGCAGCAGGTGAAGAAGGGCGATTGGCTGATGATCAACTACGTCGCCGCCAATCACGACCCCGCGCAATTCCCGGAACCCCGCCGTTTCGACGCCGCCCGCTCCCCCAACCGGCACTTGGCGTTCGGCGCAGGCGCGCACCAGTGCCTCGGCCTGCATTTGGCGCGGTTGGAGATGCGGCTCCTGTTCGAAGCCCTGCTCGACCGGGTCGCCAGCGTGGAACCGGCGGGCGAGGCCAAGCGCGCCAGCAGCACCTTTGTCGGCGGGCTGAAGACTCTGCCACTACGGGTGACGGCTGCCTGAAAATCGGACGCAAATCGGTCGACCGCTGTCCGATTCTGCTATTGTTTCTACGACATTTGCCCTAGTTTTCAGGGCATGGGATTACACGTTCGCCTTGCAAGCCCGGGGCTTGCGGCATGAGCTTGCTCGCGCCGCACAACCTGCCGTTCCTGATCGCATTTGGTGCGCTCGCGGTGATCGCCTTGCTGCAAGTCACCGGCGTGTCCGAAGCGATCGAGGGCGCGGGCGAGTTTGATTCCCCTGATGGCCTTGAGATGGGTGGGTTTGGCGACGCGCTGACCACGCTGCTCGGGCTGGGCCGGGTGCCGCTGCTGATCTGGCTGGCGGCGCTGCTGTTCGTCTTCGCCACTGTCGGCGTGATCGGACAATCGGTGCTGGCCAGTGTGCTTGGCGCGCCGCTTTCCGCCGGATGGGCCGCGCTGGCAGCCGGCGGGGCGGCGCTGCCGCTCAACAGCCTGGCGATGCGACCGCTTGGGGCCATCATCCCGAGGGACGAAACCACGGCCATCGACATCGATGATTTGCTGCGGCGTGATGCCGAAATCCAGATCGGCACCGCCCGCGCCGGCAGCCCTGCGCGGGCCAAGGTGATCGATGTCCACGGTCAGGCCCATTTCGTCATGGTCGAACCACATGACCAAACACTCGCATTGAACGCAGGCGATACCGTCCTGCTGGTACGCCGCGAAGGGCAGACCTTCTACGGCGTGCACTATGAAAGCCCGCTTCTGGGGCTGGATCGCTAAAGGGGAACGCACATGGCTTTGACCACAACCGCTGATGCAAGCTCTTCGGGAGACTTGATCACTTACGCCGTTATGGGCGGGGGCGGCTTGCTCTTCACCATCATTTTCTTCGCGTTTCTCGTCAGGCTGTATCGCCGCGCGTCGAAGGAGACCGCATTCGTCCGCACCGGTCTGGGCGGTGAGCGGGTGGTGATGAACGGCGGCGCTTTGGTGTTCCCGGTGTTCCATGAAACCATGCCGGTAAACATGAACACGCTGGTGCTGCCGGTGGTGCGCCGCGATAGCGAGGCGCTGATCACGCTCGACCGGCTGCGGATCGACGTGAAAGCGGAATTCTATGTCCGCGTACGCCCCGATGCCGCCGCCATTGCGATGGCCGCGCAGACTTTGGGCCAGCGCACGATGCAGCCCGATCTGCTCAAGGATCTGGTCGAAGGCAAGTTCGTCGACGCGCTGCGCTCGGTCGCGGCGGGGATGACCATGAACGAGCTGCACGAGCAGCGTGCCGACTTCGTGCAGAAGGTGCAGCAGGTCAGTTCCAACGACCTCGCGATGAACGGGCTGGAGCTGGAGTCGGTCTCGCTCACCGGGCTCGACCAGACCAGCATCGAACACTTCAACGCCAATAATGCGTTCGACGCCGAAGGTCTGACCAAGCTGACCGAGCAGATCGAGGCGCGCAAGAAGCTGCGCAACGATATCGAGCAAGACACCCGCGTGCAGATCGAGACCAAGAATCTCGAAGCCAGCCAGCGCAGTTTCGAAATCGCGCGCGATCAGGAATATGCGCGATTGGAGCAGGAACGCGAGGTCGAGGTGCGCCGTGCCGCGCAGATGGCGGAAATTGCCCGCGAACAAGCCGAGCGCAATCGCGAAGCCGACGCCGCCAAGATCGAAGCGAAAAAGCAAGTCGATGCCCAGCAGATCGAAGCGGATCGCCTCGTCGAGGAAGCCCGCATCGATCAGCAACGCGCGCTCGAAATCGCACGGCAGGAACAATCTATCGCGGTGCAGAACAAGAGCCGCGAGGAAAGCCAGGCCAAGGCTGAAGCTGACGACGCCCGCGCCAAGGCGGTCGAGGCGGAGGAACGCGTCGCCACCGCGCGCGAAAGTGAAATCGCCGAGCGGCAGAAGAAGATCGAACTGATCGAAGCCGCCAAGCAGGCGGAGCGCGATGCCATCGGCGTGAAGGTACAGGCCGAAGCCGAAAGGGACGCGGCAACCAACCGCGCCGAAGCGCTGCGATTGGAGGCACAAGGTCAGGCCGAAGCGGAAAAGTTACGCGCCGAAGCAGCGGCTGTGCGGTTCGAAGTCGAAGCCGAGGGCCAGCGCGCGATCAACGAGGCGGCCAATATCCTCTCGAACGATCAGATTTCGCTCCAGACCAAGCTGGCGCTGCTCAAGGTCCTGCCCGAGGTGATCCGCGAGAGCGCCAAACCGATGGAGGCGATCGACTCGATCAAGATCGTGCAGGTCGACGGCCTTACCAATGGCGGGCGCGCGTCGAACGACGGGAACGGATCGGGTGGCGGCGCGGGCGGTGGTTCGGGCAACCTTGCCAGTGATGCCGTGGCCGCGGCGCTCGCCTACCGTGCGCAGGCGCCGGTGCTGGACGGGCTGATGAAGGAGCTGGGCCTCGACGGTTCCTCGCTCTCCGGTCTGGTCAAAGGCGCGGCGGAAACCGTGGCCGAAAAGCCCGCCCCCACCCCGCCCCCGGCTAAGCCTGCCAAGCAAAAAGCCATCGCCCGCGACAATGACACTGATGGCGCGCCGACCGGCGAAGCGGCGGAGTAAGGGGGCGAAACCCTAACTCCGTTCGTCCTGCAAGCCTGCGCTTTCCTACTCGGCGTGCCGGTGGCAGGATCGCGGGCGATGATCCCCGCTCGCTGCCTTGATCTACCGCTTGTTCGTCGCCGCGCCGCCGTGTGGGGGCGGGGGGTTTTCCCGTTCTGGACAGTGTCTTATGTGTCTCAAGGGCCTGCGAACCTGAACGAAACGGTGGGCGGGCCTACTTCAGCAAGTCCAGCGCAATCGCCCGCACTGCGGCGCCCATGTCGGGGCGGGCGAGCGCGATGGCGAGGGTCGCCTCGACAAACCCGACCTTGCTGCCGCAGTCGTACCGTGCGCCGTCGAAGGTCACCGCGTGAAACGGCTGGGTGCCGATCATCTTGGCCATCGCGTCGGTCAGCTGGATCTCGCCGCCCGCGCCCTTGCCCTGGTTCTCCAGCACCCGCATCACCTCGGGCTGGAGGATGTAGCGGCCCGAGACGATCTTGTTGGAGGGGGCGTCGGCCTGCGCAGGCTTCTCGACCAACCCGCGCACTTCGGTGAGCGCGCCGTTTGCGGCACCGGGGTCAATCACGCCGTAGGACGAGACCTGCGCCATCGGCACTTCCAGCACGCTGATGAGGTTGCCGCCGACTTCGCCATAGGCCTCGACCATCTGCTTCATGCATCCAGTGCCCCCTTCGCGGGCGACCATCAACTCGTCGGGGAGGAAGATCGCAAACGGCTCGTCCCCGACAATCGCACGGGCGCACCAGATCGCGTGGCCCAGGCCCAGCGGCACCTGTTGGCGCACCGCGATGATATCGCCGGGCGTGGCGCGGGTGCAATCGAGCACCGACAGGTCCTTGCCCCGCTCCGTCATGGTCTGTTCGAGTTCAAAGGCGATGTCGAAATGCTCGACAATCCCGGTCTTGCCGCGTCCGGTGACGAAGATCATCTGCTCGATCCCCGCCTCGCGCGCTTCGTCCACCGCATACTGGATCAGTGGGCGGTCTACGACAGGGAGCAGCTCCTTGGGCACCACCTTGGTCGCGGGCAGGAAGCGGGTGCCAAGACCGGCAACGGGGAAAACGGCTTTCCGGATCGGCTTGGGAGACATGAACTGCCCTCGTTGCTTGCTTCTGGTTGCCTTGTGTCCCCCGCCCCCGTGCCTCGCGCCATAACCGAGGTCAATGATTGATCGGAAACCGGGCCCGGCGAGTTGCACGAAAGGCACTTTTCGCTAAGGCGGAATCATGGACAAACTCATCATCCGTGGCGGCAACCGCCTTTCCGGCACCATCCCGATCTCGGGCGCGAAGAATGCGGCGTTGACGCTGATCCCCTGCGCGCTGCTGACCGAGGAACCCTTGACGCTGCGCAACCTGCCACGGCTGGCGGATATCGACGGGTTCCAGCATCTGATGAACCAGTTTGGCGTCACCACAGTGATACAGGGCACGCGCCCGGAGGACTTCGGCCGGGTGATGAGCCTCGAGGCAACCCGCATCACCTCCAACGTCGCGCCCTATGATCTGGTGCGCAAGATGCGCGCGTCGATCCTGGTGCTCGGGCCGATGCTGGCGCGCAGCGGGGAAGCGACCGTATCGATGCCCGGCGGCTGCGCGATCGGCAACCGCCCGATCGACCTGCACCTCAAGGCATTGGAAGCCTTCGGGGCCAAGATCGAGCTGGCGGCGGGCTATGTCCG